>Ga0272440_1000625_pt1 | contig 29674 bp, 28 predicted proteins | sample SSMMMBAug17_FD_192440 | JGI IMG/M metagenome (GOLD analysis project Ga0272440, IMG submission 192440) | Marine sediment archaeal communities from Little Sippewissett salt marsh, Falmouth, MA, United States - SSM-MMB-Aug17 | ecosystem: Environmental > Aquatic > Marine > Wetlands > Sediment ... | reverse complement strand
ATCTCAAATCTACCTCATTAGATACGTTTGACAATGCCATTGATGCCTTGGATGCAGTTGACGGCACGTTAAATCAAGTTGTGGATACACGCAGTCGATTTGGCCAGGTCATGCAACGATTGGAACACAATGCGAGTGGATTACAGCAATCACTGGCTGTCATTGAAGAGGCTCGGAGCAGACGTGAAGATACAGACTTTGCAGCGGAAATGGTAAAAAGTTTCAGGGCAAAATATATGACAAAAACCAATCTATCTGTTAGTACAGTTGTAAACAAGATGTCCCAAACCGCATTACAATTACTATAAATTTTATTGAATAAAAAATCTCATAACAGCCGTTTTACTTGGTTTTTATTATTCAGGTAAAGCGGCTAGAGACTCTGAAAAATATTTCCCTATTTTGTGATCAACTGGAATCCATATCCTTAGATGTGGACGTTCAAATCTAAAGATTTGTATTTCAATCCCGCTACTCGAATATAATTGGTGAAATGGTTCAGAGCTTTCGAAAGTTATGATGTTAACCATCCAAATATTATCCAATATATATCATTAATATCATGCCAAAATTCCAATAATTCTGGTTGTCAAAAATACTGAATTTTGCTATCTTATTAAATATACGATCTTATGTTATTTTTTAATTATCAAACAGAAGGAAAAGGCGCTTCCCGCCTCCAATTTGAAGGAGTAATTTCATGAAAAAATCAATCAGAATGATTTTGTATTTCCTATTATGTATGATTCCCATCTGTGCCTGGGCGCAGTGGACATCTGTTTATGAAACCGGACAACATAGTAGCCTGGGAATTGGAGCCCATGTATCACATTTTCGAATAAACGATTCGGAGATGAACATAAATGGTATATCAATTGATTATGAATTTGATGATGTTTTAGGTGCAGGTGTGCAGATGATTATGATATTGAACGATTTCATTTCACTGGAATTGTGTATCGACAGTATCATGGAATCCGATGTTCACATTAATAGAAATAACAGTAAAAATAAAATTGGTAGAATATCAACCATACCAGTAGTGCTTAGCACGAGGTTTTATATACCAACAGACACTATACTGAAACCTTATATTGGTGTTGGAATGGGATATTATTTTAATGATTTTGAAAGCATCAATCATACAGGAATGTCACTCGACGATTCATTTGGTTTTCATTATTGTTTTGGTGCAGATCTATGGCTCAATCATCTGGAAAATACAGCCTTGAATATTGATTTTAAGTATTTAAAGCCAGACACTGAAAGTGAGAGTCTGGATTGGGATGCCTTAAATGTCGGATTTGGATTAACGTATTATTTCCAATAAAGGAGGTATGACATGAAACGTGTTTGTTCAATAATTACAATGCTGACAATCATTGCTTTGTTCAACATTGGGGGATGTGGTGGAAGTGATGATGAAGCTACAGGCTTCAAACCAGTTATTGATCGTATTGTTTTTTTTCAAAATAGTGACAAAACAAATCAAGTACAAAGCTATACTCAAGGAAGTGAGGGCAATGTTGAACTGACCATTTCAGATTATGATTTAAATGCTGAAACAGTTGAACTTCAAATTAACCAATGTACAGATGCTTCATGTACTCAATATACAGCTTTTTATGGACCTGAAATATATAGCTTCTCCCAAGAAGATACAATTTTCAACTACACAGTTCCACATCTGTCTGAATTAATTAAAGTCTTACCTGCAATCCATTATTATCAATTTGTTTTTGAAGTTATGGATCGAAAGGGGCAAAGCTCAGTTTCAAACAGAATTATTGAAATAAATACAGGTTCTCATCCTGAAATCTATGCGTTTTATTTTTATAAAGAAAGATATCCTGGTGAACGTTTGGATACATGGAGTAGTTATTATGATTTTGTTGCAGAATTTAAAGCAAGAGATTTGGATTTAAATGCCAAATATATTTATATTAATCGAACGTGTTTGGAAACAAAGGATGCGAACCAGACAAAACCATCTTTTAATCAATTGGGCCCAATAGAGCTAGATTCTGATGATACAAACACAATAGATATGACCATAAATACCAATTCATATGTGAATCAGAAGACAAGCGAGATAAATCTGATTCAAAAATTGCTTTCGACTGAAGGTCTTTATCAAATAACAATTATTTTAGAAGATGCATTGGGCAATACGGCTGAATTATCGAGAAATATTACGATTAAACAATAACGCATTGAAAACATGGAATCTACCTGTAAACATCTAAAAATAAGTTTAATCAAACCTGATACAAAAAAACGTTTCAAATGTCGGAACTGTCAATTGACAATTACAGCGGACGAACTTGGCAAAAGTTTTTGTCCAGAATGTTTTGAAACAACCGGAAAAAAGTATTATGATTTTGATTTGGTCCCTTCACATACATCGGGTAAAGTTCGTTATCGGTGTGAATCCTGCGGCATAATTATTGAATGTTAATATTAATTTTTTGGAGGTGCTTCATTATGAAAGTTGGTTCATTACAATATGGTGTTATTTTTAAGAAAGCCTTTTGTGATCCAGAAATATTCAAACCTTTTATTGATGATTTTTTTGGTATTGATATAAAAATCAATACAGTTGAAACAGAAAAAAGTTTTTATCCCCCTGTTGGTTATGTAAATTGTCGATTTGATCTTTATGCTGAAGATTCTGTCAATAGAATCATACTAGATGTTCAACATGTTCGGCATTTTGATCATTTTCATCGTTTTTTATACTATCATTGTATCGCCATGCTGGAACAGATTAAAAATTCCAATGATTATTTTCCAGCCCAAACAATTTTCACCCTGGTTGTTTTGACATCCGGAGACAAACATAAAAAAGATATTGGAGTAATTGACTTTGATCCAAAAGATCTACAAGGCAATCCTTTCAATGAGATATCACACAAGATTATGTATGTATGTCCAAAATATGTCAATGAAAAAACTCCAGAACCTATTCGGCAATGGTTAATTGCGATTGATGATAGTCTTGATGGCGAAGTAGATGTTTCTCAATATGACCGTCCGGAAATTAAAAAAATTTTTGAGCGTATTCAGAAAGATGATATTACCCCAGATGAACGTGCTGCAATGATTGATGAATATAGTTATGGCTTACTAGAAAAAGCGGCTTTGGAAAAAGGTATGAAAAAAGGTATGGAAAAAGGTATGGAAAAAGGTATGGAAAAAGGTATGGAAAAAGGTATGGAAAAAGGTATGGAAAAAGGTATTGAACAAGGTATTGAACAAGGTATTAAAAATCTTGCCATAAGAATGCTCTCAGAAAAAACTTATTCGCATCAGCAAATATCAAAAATAACAGAATTATCTCTTGAAAATATAAGGGAACTATCTCTGTCTATCCAAAAAGAGAGGGATTGTTAGGAGTATTACTCGTACTTAAACATTCTTTGGTAATTAACTTGATCGCAAAAATACTTGCAAAGCCTTAGCGAATAAACTGATGATTCCTATCCAAGTTAAATGGCAAGGTCACATGTTTTCTCCTATGTACCCTTAAATTGAATTCTTATCTATTGCAATAAATAACTGTACTATTAACGAAAGACTAATTTATGTTTTCCATTGAATCATTTTATCAGACCTATAATACAGAAACTGTTGTAATGAAGATTGGTGACAAACCTTTTTCTTTTATAACGCCACAAAATCTTGATGAATTGATGGATACATCAGAAGACAGCAACATCATTTTTCCTTTGTGGGTAAAAATTTGGGAATCTTCTATTATATTGGCAGATTACCTTATTAATCTAAAAAAAACCTCAAAAAAAATCCTGGAGTTAGGCGCTGGTTTAGGAATAACAAGCATTATTGCAGAATCATTTGGCTATAGGGTCACTTCAACTGAATATGATTCTCAAGCATTAAAGTTTTTGATGGCTAATGCGCATATCAATGATTGCCAGACACTCAATATTCAACGTCTGAATTGGCATGAACCAGACATCGTAGGTCAATTTGATATAATCGTTGGTTCAGAGCTGGTCTACAAGGAAAGCGATTTCAAACCATTAATTGCTTTGTTTCAAAAATTTCTGTTACCTGGAGGTGAAATAATATTGGCCAATGAACCACGAAAGTCATTAGAACCATTCTTGAATCTATTGAAACAATCGTACCATATTGAAATTAGAAGAAAACGCCTACGTGCTTCAGATGAAACAAAAACAATTCTAATGACCAGATTAACTGGAAAAAACGCTTCATGACACAATCAAAGTGGCTTTTTCATCCCATTCTTATTTTTATTTATTCTATCGTTGCATTGGTGCTTTCATTATTTTTATATATATACTGGTATGTCAAAGTCAGCGCTGGCATGAGTGAGCTGATAGAAAAATTCGACCTGCCTCATGATAAAGTTCTTGCCATGGAAACCTGGGTTGTCATTTTGATGTTATCAATACTGGTTGGAATTATATTATTGGGAATGATTATTATTTTTGTGTATCACCAAAAAACATTTCAACTGTATCGTTTGCAAAGTAATTTTATAAATAACTATACCCATGAGCTTAAAACACCTGTAACGTCTCTTCAGCTATACCTGGAAACTTTTCAAAAACATCAGCTACCAATAGAAGATCACAAAACTTACATCGAATATATGCTTCTTGATGTAAATCGTTTGTCTGAACATATTAATAATATATTGAGTATTTCAAGATTTGAAAACCATCACAGTCATGATACAGAATATGTTGATATTGTTGAATACATTGAAAAGTTCATTGATAGCAATGCGCATCACTTTTCAAATGTATTTTTCAAAAAAGAGGTTTCCGGACCCACATTTCTAAAAATCAACAGAGATCTGTTTGAAATGCTTTTTCGGAATTTGGTAAACAACGCTATGATCTATAATAATCAGCCAGAACCTGAAGTTATTATTTGTTTAAGACAAAAAAAAGGTAAAACATACATTAGTTTTGAAGATAATGGCATTGGGATTGAAAAAATATATCGAAAGAAAATTTTTAAAAAATTTTTTCAGATTGGTAAGGCTGACGATCGTTCTGCAAAGGGGAGTGGTCTGGGTTTGTATATGGTTTATAGCATTACGAGAATGCATGGTGGTAACATCGCTGTATTTGATAATCCCAAAAAGCCTGGTTCAATATTTCAGTTAGTCTTTCCGCCAAAAAAACATAATGGGAGCATATTATGTCAGAAATAAAGATCGGTAAAAAAATATTGGTAATTGAAGATGAATTGCATATTGCAGAAGGTCTAAAATTGAACTTAAAATTAAAAGGTTATCAAGTAAAGATTTCAATTGATGGTCCTTCGGGGCTATCAGACTGGAAATCTTTTGCGCCTAATCTGATAATTCTAGATATAATGCTGCCTGGCCTGGATGGTTTAAGCATTCTTCAGCATATTCGTCTTGAAGATGAACTTGTTCCCATATTAATTTTGTCTGCAAAAAACTCTCCTGCTGATCGAATCAAAGGATTTCAAAATGGTGTTGATGATTATTTATCCAAACCTTTTCATTTAGATGAATTTTTACTTCGAGTGGAACGTCTCCTCTTACGTTCTGAACAAAATAATAAAAATGTTCAATCTGAAAGAATTGAGAAAAATTATATATTTGGGGATAATTGTATTGATTTTCTGAATGGAAAAGCTGTTTGCGATGCTGGAGAAATAATGCTCACTGAGCAAGAACTAAAACTTTTAAAGCTATTTATTACCAATCGTGGTGTTGTTTTATCTAGAAAACAAATTATGGAAATAGGGTGGGGCTACGCTGCTGGAACAAGCAGCCGAACTGTAGATAATTTTGTGGTTCGTTTTCGAAAATATTTTGAAAAAAATCCCAAAAAGCCCCAATTTTTTATTAGTCGGCGGGCATTGGGTTATGTGTTTGATCATTAATTTATGATCGTTCAACTTTTGTTTTTCCTGGCATGGAAACATGCTTATTTGCTCGAATTGCAGTTTATGGGTTGAAATCCACTGCAATTCAAGGGGCAGAAATTAAGCCAGTAAAAACAAAAGCTGGACGATCATAGTTGTTTTCCATTAAGGATCTGACAAGCCAGAAAAATTCAAGATCTGACCTGCCAGATTCATATTGATTAATATATCTTGCCTATTCCTTGTCTTTCACTTCTTCTTTATTTTTCTCTTCCTCCAGAAGTTCTTCAATATTGGAAATAAAGTTTTCATATTTCCATTTGGCTAACAAATATGTCCAGTCTGATAATTTTTTATTTTCTGATTCAACTTCATAAGCCAGTTCTTCTGGTGTTTTTTCATCTTTTTTCTCTTCATCTTCATTTTCTGCATCTGTTTCAGATTTTTCTTCAGGTAATGGTGTAACTTCATCTGTTGTTTCAGCTGGTTCTTCATTACTTGTTGGTTCATTTTCAGGCGGTTTTTTAAAAGCAACTTCCAAACGCAAACAATGAACATCTTCATTATTTTTAAACTTCTTTTCTGGATATAATGTATATACTTTGCCATTAAAAAGGTTAAATGTCAATTTATCAACTTTTGACTTGACAGTTTGTTGTTCTGATGGGTCTTCTACATCTTCAATACGAAGTGAACTTAGTGCGCGCATAACCGAATTTACTTCACTCTTTTTTTGCTTACGTCCTTCAGGAACATTGATTAGTTTTGCATCTTCGCCTTTTTTTTCACGCTGAATGGTGTAAATATTTTTTCCCTCCCAGCTAGTAAACACAACTGATTTAATATCTTCATCTTTGATATCAATAAGTTCTTTATCAAGCCATCCTTTAGAATCCTTGGTCATATATTTGAAGTTTTTATCTGTTAAGTAAACAGTATCAGAATCGTCAATTCGGACATATTGTCCACCAGATGCACGTTGTTCATTTTCACGAACTTTACCAGTAATAATATTGGCAATAACAGAATCATCATCCTTTTTCAATGATACCAGTACGCCCTTTTTTTCGTTACTGGCATCTTTTTTATCAGGCGAAAGAAGCTTCATTCGTGCAAGTGAGGCTTCAGATGCTTTGAAAGTACGACCAATTTTGGCTTCTTTCCATTTTTTTACAAAATCAATTAATTTTTTGAAATCAACTGGATAATTGTAACGACTTTTTACAACCCACTGATCGTCAACTTTACCCAGTTGTACAGTGCCTTCCTCGCTTTGAATGGTTACTTGCGCAATGTCATTGACCGGCAAATTTTCAAGCAACTCCCCTCCCAATCGGGATTTTTTGGAAACTGAAGGGGTTTGCACATTTTTAATAATAATGCTGACACCGATTAAAATTCCTAAGATTATTACCAGGAAAAGCATTGTTTTCGGTTTCATAAGCTATACCTCTTGAATCTTGAAAATGGTTAATATAAATAATCTGTTATTAAACTTACTTTTTGTATGCTTTCTTCTGACGATAAATGGCGAAAGCAATTCCACCAATAGTTACCAGAAGCGGCATTAAAAAGATATTAAGAAATTTTATCTTAAGCCCTAAGTTTTCGATATCTGCACGTAAATTTCTTCGAACACGTTTGAGTTCTTTCCGCACTTTTATTTTTTGGGCTTTAAATTTTGCAATCTCACGTTCCTGCTCAGGTGATATTAACATTTTTTGTGAGGGATCTTTCTTTTGCTGAAGCTCCTGAACACGACGATTGGTTTGTTCAAGCTCACGTACCAATTCTTGTTCTTTTGATTGCCATCGTTCTTGTGCAACACGTTCAAGTTCCTGAACTTTTGTAAAAGGTCGTTGAAACTTGCCTCGAGACCGGATGCCTATCAAATCATCACTACCTGAAAGCATTTCCAGTGAATTTAACAAAAAGTTCAGATTATCATTGAACATGTTCGTCATCTGAAATCCCAAAAAGTTTTGACGTTGGACATAGTAAGAATCGTTCAGCATATCAGCATCTGCAACAACGATAATCGTTGATTCTTCCTCAGCTTCCTTAATTTGCTTATCTTTTTCTGCAACAGGCTTATCGTCATCACCTTTTGGCGGTCCTGCAATAAAAGCCGTTTTAAACTTCCCACTGACCTGAGCAACAATATTGAATGGTTCAGCTGCTGCCTGGAAATCACGTCGAATACCTTCTGCGCCAAAATTGGCCTTAAATGAATCAATCAGATTGGCTTTTCGGCTGGATACAACCAGTCCTTCAACCTCTGATGTTGCATTCACACGCTTTTTGATTGCGCCGCATGCTGGAAAAAGTAAACTTTCAAGATTTGCTGTGATCACATTGTCTGTGTTGAAACTTTCAGTTTTTGCAGAAATCCACACAGGATTCGATTCCACTTTATTGTTTTGTGTGCGAACACGCGTGGGAAGAAACATGTCAGCCAATACTTTTCGTTCTTCCATCTCTATGCCCCATGCTTTGAACATTTTATCCAGATTAGAACCATTATTGCGCATATATTGATTCTGTGATGGCGTTTGATCGGAATGACACATGGGGTCTACGTATACAATTGCATTTTTACCTGACAAAACAAACTGATCAATGGCATATTGAAGTGCTTCACTGAGTCCTTTCGGATGCAGTATTACCAGTAAATCTATTTCTTTATCAATAGACTTGGCGCTTGTGGCAATTTCTTCAACTTTGTAAGTTTTTTTCAGTTCGTCAATAAACAACCATGGTTTTTGATTACCTTGTGGTGGTTGTCCGGGCATAGGCATCTGTGGGTTTCCAAAAACTGGGAGGCTTGAAATAATCCCAACCCTTTGTTTTGTTGAATTTTGAACCCGATAGATTATGCGGGTTATATCGTATTCCAATAAAGTTTCTCGCGATGGATCAAGAAAAGGAATACTTTCTTCCTGATCTACAGCCATTATTACAACACCAAAGTATAGTTTTTCGCCAGTAGGCATATTCATTCCTTGAAGTCCATACTTCATAGCCCATTCTTCTTCATCTGAATCTACTTTTGGATCATACAGTTCCATAGATACTTTGCCATTGCTGTGCTGAACATACTCATCCAGGAATTCTATGGCACGTTTTGCAAACTGCTTTATATTCACTGGGATATTTGGAAGGCTCTTGCTATAAAAAACTTTGATTGTAACGTCTTCAGCAATGTTTGCCAAAATATTTTTAGTTCCCATTGAAAGGGAATACATTCTATCCTCGGTCAAATCCCATCGGAAACTCGCATACGAAACAATCACGTTGAGCAATATTACAACCGCCAGCATTATTGCTATACCGGCTGTGGAAAAAAGTGTTTCTTGTATCCGGGTATTTTTTTGTTCACTCATTTTATGTTTACCTCATTAAATAATTTTTTATAATGTTAAAAAAATCAGGATTTTCGTGAAATAAGAATAACCCCATTGGTATAAAGCATAAAAAATATAAACGATAAATAATAAAAAATATCGCGAAAATCCAGAACACCGCGCTGAATTGATTGATAATGTGTCATGAAACTAAACGAAGCAACCAGATTGACTAACCAGGTTGGTGCCCACCCAATTAAGGCTTCAGTAACAGGAGGCCATCCGGAAAGTACCATAAACAAACAAGCCACAACAGCCAGAATAAAACTGACCACCTGACTCCGTGTAATGGCTGATGTCATACTTCCAACGCTTAAATATGCGCCGCCCATGAGAAAACTTCCCACATAAGCGCAAAAAATAGTCCCATAATCCGGATTTCCCAAATACATGGTACTGATAACAAGTGGAAATGTAAATAGTTGAGCAATTCCAATAAATATCCAGGCCGCAAGAAACTTGCCCAAGATGACTTCTGTAAGTGAGATGGGTAGCGTCATAATCAATTCAATGGTTCCTACACGTTTTTCATCAGCCCATAAACGCATGGCTACTGATGGTATTAAAAAAAGAAACAACCATGGATACCATTCAAAATGACTCCTTAAATCTGCCTGCCCGGCTTCATAAAAATGGCTGACTGAAAAAGTAAAAAATCCAATCAGCATTAAAAAAATCACGATAAACACATAAGCGACCGGTGATCCAAAATATCCGGTCAATTCTCTTAACATGATAATTTTTGTATTTCTTAACGTTCTTGGCATATGCACCTCGAAAATTGTTTGGTTTTATATAATTATAATCATTTATAAGTGTTGGATCATTGTGTGACGATCCGATCCAGTCGTGAACGTGCTTCACCGACTTCTGTAATCATCCGAAACACTTCATCCAATCGTCCTTGTTCAGTATAAATGGATTCAATCTGAAAGTTGTTTTCAGTGGCGCACTTTAGCACTTTATCTGTCAATGAAACTCCCAGAGATTCAGGATAAATACGTAAATTCAAATCTTTCTTGTCATCTAGCACTTCGATCTCTTTTACGCCAGGCAGCACATTAAAGCTATTTTTGGCTTTTTCAACCTCTGCATTATGAAGTATTAAGCGCACCGCACCATGAAGTCCTGATCGAGCTCGCAATTGTTCAGGCTTGTCATTGGCAACCACATGGCCATTGGCTATAATCATTGCTCGCGTACAAACAGCGTCTACTTCTTCGAGAATATGTGTCGATAGAATAATGGCCTTATTAATTCCCATTTCACGAATCATGGATCGCACCTCATGTTTTTGATTGGGATCTAGGCCGTCTGTCGGCTCATCCATGATCAGATATTCTGGGTCATGAAGGATACTCTGGGCAAAGCAAACACGTTGTTTAAAACCTTTAGAAAGCGTGTTGACAGGTTGGAAGATGACATCCTTTAAAAAACACTTTTCAATGGTTTCATCAATTTTTTTGTTTTTCTCTGATCCTGAAAAACCGCGAATTTCTGCACAAAATTCCAGAAATGATCGCGCTGTCATTTCTGGATAGACAGGTGCATTTTCAGGAAGATAGCCTATTTTTCGAAGAGCTTGTATTGGGGATTTGGTGATATCCATTCCCCCTATAATTGCGGTTCCAGAAGTTGGAGTGATGAAACCTGTAATCATGCGCATGGTTGTAGATTTTCCTGCGCCATTCGGTCCTAAAAATCCAAGCACTTCGCCTTTTTTTACCTCAAATGATACATCGTTTACCGCTTTTTTGGGACCAAAAAATTTGGTGAGGTTTTTGATTTCTATCATAATTAGATATTACCTCCGCTATTTTTGTTTGTCGAAACAAATAATCATTCGGATTGAACATTATCATTTGTTGTATCTCTCTTTTCAAAATGAGTTGGATACGATGATTCAATACATTCAATCTCTTAGGAATATTTGTTTCATAATGTTTACTTTGTTATAATATTGGTGAGAAAAATTGAACCATTTTTAATATTCGATTATTTACCATATTAAAAATTATTTTTATGGTAAATGAAAAAAATATTTTGCATTTTTTGGAAATGTCAAGGGGGTGTGACAAAAAAGAATGACAGTAATGATGAATTAATGTATATTTATATTGAAAATTGTGGATTCTTTTGAGGTAACCCACTTCTGATTTTTTTTACAAATAAAAGGCATTTCGATTTTTAATCTAATATTGGAAGGTTTGAAAGGGCGAACTCTCAAAAATCTTGGACATAACTTGAAAATATATTTAACAACCATAATTAAGACATTGCAGACAAGCCGGACCTGTCTGACTTTTTACAAATGGGAAACTTTTTTTAAAATCATAACTTAGTATTGCTAAATACATTTTCGAACATATGTATTGATTCCAGTTTCTGTTCGAGAGGCGAACATAAGGTTCGCTCTTACATTCGTTCTCGGAAATATATATAAATTATTTATGATTCAAAATGACAACAAATGAACGAAAAATTATAACAATTACCAGTTTTGGCCATTTTATGAGCCATTTCAACATGCTTTTTTTTCCAGCCCTGGTAATGCCAATGGCAAAATTTTATGGAACTAATGTTTCTGATATTGTTGGTCGAACATTTTGGATGTACTGTTTATTTGGCATTTCAGCGCTTCCCTGGGGAATAGCTGGGGATCGTTGGGGAGCAAAACGTCTGATGCATGTTTTTTATATTGGCAGTGGATTGAGCTGCTTTTGTGCAGGTTTCTGGATCAACAATCTTGTGATGATGTCGGTCTTTTTAGGAGGATTAGGTCTGTTTTCAGGTGTTTATCATCCGACAGGTCTCGGGTGGATATCCCAATCAATTTCACGTATTAGTTATGGGATGGCTGTGAATGGCATATTTGGTAATCTTGGACTTGCTGTCGCTCCCCTAGTTGCCGGACTGTTCAACTGGTTTTTTGGTGTGCAATCAGTTTTTTTCTTTATTGGTGGGATCAATCTGCTTGGGGCCATATTACTTTTTTGTTTACCTGTATCCACTGATAAAAAGGTCATACTATCAGATGACTGTTCAGAACAAAAAACAATCAATGCATTTATCATTCTTTTGATAGCTATGATGCTGGGTGGTATTGCATATCGTGGGGCAACAGTGATCTTACCTGCATATTTAGAATTGAGGAATCAGGTGATATTTGATTTTTTTGTTCAATTCACGAATGGCTTATCTCCCAATGTTGTGGCATCGCTTACTGCAAGCTGTGTATTTTTTATAGGGATGATGGGTCAGTATACTGGTGGACGCGTGGCTGAACATTTTGATTTAAGAAAATGTTATCTATTTTTCCACTTATTCTGTATTCCAATGGTCATTGCAATGGCATGGCTATCAAATTTGTATTTAATACTCGTAACAATGGTTTATTTCTTTTTTTTATTAGGCATGCAACCTATTGAAAATACATTGGTTGCAAAACTTGCACCGCTCCAATTTTTACATTCTGCATATGGTACAAAATTTATTTTCACCTTTGGTGTCGGGGCCATGGCTGTCAAATTGGTAGCTTGTATAGAAACAGTTTTTGGATTATCGGCAGTTTTTTTGGTTTTGGCCGGCGTATCTGTTTTGCTTGTTTGTTGTATTTTATGGTTAAAACATATGACGAAAAATATCCAGACATTTGTCTGAAATATTGTCAAAATTTTCTATTTTATCCAAAATACGTACCACATGAACATCTGAAAAATGTTCAATGGCCTCTGCATTTTCTTGAACCATTTCATGCGAAACTGATAAAGGATTTGATAAAATGACCCCTGCAGGCATGATATTTCTATTCTTCAATGCTGCAATTGATAATAGTGTATGATTAATTGTGCCCAATCCCGCTCTTGCAACAAGAATTGGCATAGTATCCTTACATAATTCAATAAAAAGGGTTTTTTCAGTAACTGGAACCATCAATCCGCCTGCTGTTTCCAAAATAACCGGATGCTTGTCCTGTAATCTCAATTGAATTTGCTGCTGTAAATATGTGATTTCAATTTTGGTGTTCATGTTTCGTGCGGCAAACCAGGGCGCTTTTGCAGGTTGAAAGCAATAAAGCACGCTGTCTTCTGGATTACACTTTCTGAGATGAGAAAGATGTTGATATACAAAATTTGCATCACTGTCTGGATCATGCGGTGTTTGACATCCAGTTTGTATGGGCTTGAGATATTGCGGTTTATACCCTTGCCGATATAAATAATTCATCAGGAGTAAGGAAACAACTGTTTTACCAACATGGGTATCTGTGCCGACGATAGTAAAGTTTAATTTATTTTGATTGACTTGCATGATTCATTCTAAGGATAGATACGCATCATGTCAATCTCATATATGAACAATTTGGGTTAATTAAATGTATTTTTTTTTGTTATTGACAACGCAAAGAAATAATGCTTCCATGGGAAAACAATGCGAGGTAATCATGAATGCATCAAAAAAAATAATTCAGATCGTTTTATTATCAATCATTTTTGCAACAGTCATACCAAGGCTGTTAATGGCGCAACAGGATATATTGAAAGTATCACAGGATTCATTTCCCAAAACCATCCATTTTCTCTCCACTGCATATCTTGAAGGTATGCAAAATATGTCTAATCAAACCAGTATAGATCTATCACGCATGTCACTTTCACTTGCTGTATCAATTGCAGAAATGCTTAATGACAATGAAAAAAACATTCAGCGAACAACATTTCAATTGAATCGTGAAGTTTATACACAATTAATACCAGAAATGAAAACCCTTTGTGACAAAGTATTATTGATGAATCATCAGTTAGCTATGCAATTTAAGCAATAACAATTTATTTATTTTATAATCATAGGTATGCCAGCCACCATGTATACAACATCATCTGAAATCCCTGCAATCTGTTGATTGGCATACCCCACCAAATCACGATATAATCTTGCCATAGCATTTTCTGGAACAATGCCCAATCCCACTTCATTAGATACAATTATTATCGGGCATTTTATTTTTTTCAATGATTCGAGAAATTGTGCAATCTGATTTTTTATAGATATTTCATCCATATCCCTGCACATGAGGTTGTTAATCCAAAGGGTGACGCAATCCAGTAGCATACCACTATATTGATGGGATTCATTCAGTAATTTTTCATAAATATTTATAGGGCATTCAATGGTATGCCAGTCTTGACCACGTTCTTTCTGATGGTTGACAATTCTGGTTTGCATTTCATGATCAAGGGGTTCACTGGTAGCGAGGAAGCATTTTGGAGGCTGCCAATGTGTATTCGCATGTATTAATGCATATTTACTTTTTCCACTGCGGCAACCCCCTATAACAAATTTTATAGGATACATACTTAAGTCATAATATCATTTTAAAAGATTATTTAACAATATCCAATAGCTCGACTTCAAATATTAGTGTTGCATTGGGGCCAATCATACTGCCTGCACCTCGTTCACCATAGCCTAGATCAGAAGGGATAAAAAAATTATATTTACTTCCAGGTGACATCAGTTGAAGGCCTTCCTGCCATCCCTTGATAACAGCATTGAGACGAAAGGTTGCAGGCTTGCCACGTTTATACGAACTATCAAATTCTTCACCATTTAATAATGTTCCACGATAATGTACTTTTACCTGGTCTGTCGCTTTAGGTTTATCACCATCACCTTTTCGCAAAACAATATATTGTAAACCACTCTTTGTGGTGATGACACCGGCCTTTGTTTTATTTTCCAATAAAAAGGTCATGCCTTCCTTTTTGTTATCATCTGCCATATTTGCACGCTTTGACTTTCGTTGTTTTTGAATACGTGTTAAAAAATTTTGTTTGACTTCCCGACTTTCTTGTTCAGACATTAAAAGCTCTTTATCATTTATGCTATCAGAAAACCCTTTCCATAATATATCCAGGTCAATTTCATCAATTAATCCTTTAAAAGAGCGACCTATTTCAACACCCAATGAATAACTGACTTTTTCTTTTTCAGTGTTTAATTTATTTTTCTGCTTAGAGGGAGACTCGCCACTTGTAGCAAGGTTCACAAACACAAAAATGCCCATTAACAGATAGAGCAAACTTTTTTTCATAAAATTTCCTTCCTTTTGTTGATCCGGATATTGGATTATTCTTTTTCAGCCGCTGAATATGCTTCATCTATTCGTGCTTGAATATAAGCAATGTCAGCATCATTGTCTTTTTCGTGGTCAAAACAATAACCATCCTCACCCAGCAAGCCTTCAGGAATCAAATCCCCTTTTTCATCAGGATCTGTAATCATTTCACCATAAAAACAGACAGATAGCCATCTGTTTTTAGGATCATCATCTATAATATCCACCATTACAAACAATGATCGCTTTTTCTGTAAAGTATGCGCAGCTCTAAGGGAATATGAAACCCCTGGTCTCGCGACAAAATCCAGTTTTATATTGGATTTCTTATCCAGATTATTTTTTAAAAATAAAAAATCTTTCTTAATATTATTTGAATCATTTTGCCATTCTGACATAAATTGATCTAAGATTTGAAGTGATGCCATAGAATCTATCTCCTTGAAAATTGGGAGAAAAAGTCCCTGCTAAAAAATTCTTTCTCTCCCTTGTAATTATTGTTCCATTTCCATCCAGCACATTTTTTGTGCCCAATAAACATTATCACTTTCATAGGCTTCATCAATTGCATATGAGGAGTCAATCATAATGTACCAGGAAAACAGCACCTGAGTGTTCAGTTGATCGGGTAAATCAAACGTAATTGAAAATGTGTGTTGACTTCCTGAATTTAATGGAAGTTTTATTTCTGGATAATTTGTAATACTATCTTCTAAGCAAACAACTGTTTCATGTGTTGTCCAATTATAGGCCATGACTGTAAAGCTGTACCCATCAATTGATGAATTACCATTATTATCAATGGTCAGTTCCATTTCAAAGGGTTCCATTAAGGCACCTGTATCGTATTCCACATGAACAATTTTTAAGTTGGGTTGATTCAAGGGTAATTGAACGATATTACTTATTTGACCTAAGCTGGACATCCCTTCATAAACACAATGGACGTTATATTGATAATTTATTCCATCAATCGCTGTTGTATCATGATAGGAGTTCAGTGTTGATGAAATTGTATCTAATTTGATCCATGTAGGAGATGATGACTGGATATCATATGTTCGCCATATATCAAGAAAATCAACCTTATCCCCGGTCATAGACCATGATAATTGAATGGTTTTAACGTCAGACATTTTTGCTTCCAAGTTATTAATTTCAGCCATCTCAATTGGTGGGGCAATGGCTGAAGGTGTTCTTACAGCGCGAGATGCCATACTGAATCCCAATGATGGATTCTCTGCCACTACACGCACGTAAGGCTGATATCCTGTCCAGGTATTGTCTTTGTACCAGTTAATAACAAAATCATCCAATGTTTGAATCCATCCCAATGATTGCCAGGGGCCATATTCATTTTGTGAGACAAAAACCTGCAAACGATTCGTATCAGGATCAATGCCAGAAATACTAAATTCACTTTGTCCGGCAGATGAAGGGGACTCAACTGAAAGAGCTGGGGTTTTCAATGCTTTTCCGCTGGCGATTCCTTTTGCAATATGGGGTTCATTTTCTTTTTGATGATTTAAATGTTCGGATGCACCAAATTCATTGACAGCAACAACTGCGTAAAGATAGGTTTCATTTGGTGCTGGATAATCACGATATGGTGAATGTATTGTTGTACCAATACATTCATAGTCATAAACTTCATGTACAGTAGATAAACTGGATGCTGGCGCCCTATATAATTGATAGTATCTGGCATTGACAACATGGGTCCATTGAATATCTACATAAGCGCCTGTATCTATCGTGGCCTGAACATCTCCGGGTTTTTCAGGTTTATCCGGTTCATATGAATTTTCTATTGGTTTTCCAGGTAAAGCATAAAAGGCCAGTGCAGAAACAACAATAGTATCAATATCATTGTATTTTATCCATGACATACCATCCTGAGCCCATTCAATGCCCCAACTATTAATAATTTTTAGCGCACCTGTCCCTAAATATTTATTATCGTAGCCAATACACAAAACAGTATGACCAACATCTGGTTTATCGGAGTATCTGAGAAAATTTTGATCATTTGATATTGGTCGTTCAGGTAAATCAGGATCATAATGATTGATTGCTAGAATAATTGGACTTTGGGTGAGCATCATACGAATCTGGTCAAGATCATTTAGCATGATAGGCGTTCCCATTCGATAATGAATTGATTCGGTGCTTAAATGATCGCTTAATTGGTAGTTTGCATATGCAGTTATTTCTGTTTCATTCATAAAACCATCTAAATCCTCAAATGGTAAGGATGTCCATAAAGCACAACCAAAGCGTTGTATCATTTTCCAAGTTTTAATTAAATCCCAGGGTTCAGTTTCATTTCGACATTGATGAACATAGGTATACATTGGGCTAAAAATTTTGTCATGAGCTGGATTTTGTATTGACACACTCTCCTGAAAACTTCTTAAATAGTATACCATGGCCCACGCACTATCAGAACCTGTTGTTTTTTGGTGCTGGACTGCAGGAATATTATGAGACCAATCCATTTTTTCAACTAATAGTTTGTCTGTATTTTTTGAGAAATCTATGTCCAATCTATATGGAGCCAGCGGGTCAACCTGTAATGCCTTTTCAATTGTAAATTGCTGATTGCCTAATGGAAAGATGTCTAAAACATTAATTGTCACGCTTGAGAAGCTAGACCCGCCATGACCGGTTGCCTTTATTGTGTAAGTTGTTGTCACAAGAGGCGACACTGCTTGTGATCCACTAAGGCTAACCATACCAATTCCTTGATCAATTTCAACAGTTTCGGCATTTTGGGATTCCCAAAACAATAAAGCTGTTTCATGTGGCTTTATTATTAAAGGATCGGCTGTAATCGAAACTGTTGGTGGATCAGGAATAACAACATTAATTGTAATGGCATCTATGGCTTCGTGACCATTTTGTGCGGCATGAATTTCGTAGGTCGTTGTTATTTTTGGAGAGACAGTACAGCTGCCTGTAGGGTCAACATCACCAATATCTGGTTCTATCCATACACGTGTGGCATTTCGTGATGTCCAGGACAGTTCTGCTGTGTCATTTACATGGATATTCGTTGGCGTTGCTTGGATTTCAACAAATATTTCATCAGATACATCAACAAATATTGTCACTTTATCTGTAGCTGTTCCGCCCGGACCAATGGCTTCTATTGTATAAGTCGTTGTTGTGACAGGAGAGACTTCGACTGAATTAATTTGAGAGCCATCACCGATATCTGGTTCAATCGTTACAGTATCTGCATTGGTATAATTCCATTCCAAAACAGATATTTCACCAAAACTGATGCTTGTTGGATTGGCTGTAATCTTTGCTGTAGGTGGGGTGGTCATAACATTGATTGTAATACTGGACATGGTTTCACCACCCTGACCAAATGCAACAAATTTATACGTTGTTGTAACTGTTGGCGTGACTGTCATTGAATAATTAAGCGGTACACTGCCAATACCATTATCAATGGATAATGTATAGGCATTACTTGTGCTCCATGTTAAAACAGACGACTCCCCCGGGTAAATTGTAGTTGGATTGGCTGATACATTAATTACAGGTTCAGGGCCGGAATATTCTACCTTAACTGTCACGCTGCTTTTTGCTTTTCCATCTGCATTTACAGCTGAAATCGTATATGTGGTAGTTCGATATGGCTTAACAACAGTTGTTCCCCTTTCTTCAACTGTTCCTACACCATTATTGATTGAAACAGAATCGGCATCATGGGATGACCATGTTAAAATGGTTGATTCATCAAAACGTATTGTTTCAGGTGAGGCCGATATTGAGACACTAGGACCTTGTTCCCCACAACCGGTCAGACAAACAATAAGGCTTGATAATAAAAAAATAAGACCACAGATGTTCTGTATTTTACGAAATCCTTTTTTCATTATATTCTCCTTTCTTTCGATAAAGTCGCCTGAATGACGAGATAATAAACATTCAATATTAAAAAGAAAAAGCGTGATCTTTAATCAATTTGATTGATTTGAAATGCTTGAAGTCCCGAGCACTTTTTTCTTCTATAAATAATAATTGTTAAATTTTACCTTATTGCAACGCATTTGTAAATGATATTTTTTGATTCAAGAAAATGATTTTTATGAAAACAATTGACAGAGGGCAACAGACATTATAATTTCTAATGAAATACTCAGATTTATCCCAAATCTATAAGGAGATACCCATATGCGACGCGTGATATTCAATCAAAAAGGTGGAGTGGGCAAAACCACAATTACCTGTAATCTCGCTGCGATTTATGCTGCACTTGGCAAAAAAACACTGGTAATTGATTTGGATCCACAAAGCAATTCAAGTCAATATTTACTGGGGGAAAAATCTTTTTCCATTGAACAAACATCCCTTGACTACTTTAATAATATGCTTTCATTTAGTTTATTTGGCAATGAACCTGACGATCTGCCTAAATTTATTCATCCCACACCATTTGAAAATCTCTATATCATGCCATCTCATCCTGATCTGGATGATCTTCAAAGCAAATTAGAAGCCCGGTATAAGATGTTTAAATTGAAACAATCGCTGGATATGTTAACAGACTATGATTATGTGTTTATTGATACACCACCGGCTCTAAACTTTTATAGTCGTTCAGCACTGATTGCATCAGATACTTGTTTGATTCCATTTGATTGTGATCATTTTTCACGAAATGCGCTATACCGCCTGCTTAACAGTGTTGCAGAGATTCGTTTTGATCATAATGCTTCTCTGGAAATTGAGGGAATTATTGTTAATCAGTTTCAGGCACGTGCTCGATTGCCGAAAGTCATTGTTCAGGAACTTATTGATGAAGGTCTTCCGGTCATTGAACCATATATTTCATATTCAATTCGAATCAGGGAATCGCATGATTATGCAAAGCCCATGATATACTTTGATCCCAATCATAAGATTACTGAAGAATATATTCAACTATATGAAAAACTCAGTCAACCCAAATAAGTTCGGACATATGTACAATGAAAAAACAACAAACGACACAAGAGTCCCATTGGATCGTATCTCTCAATCATTTTTTAAAAATTAAACGAGTTTTTGTTATTTCAGGGAATATTAACGACACTGTTTTGTATAAAACAAGTCGTTCTGTAATGAATCTGGATTTTAACAGCTTTTTATTACAGTTTTTTATAGATCATGAATATCGTATCGTTGCTTTTTGTGATGATTTTGGAGGCTTTACCATTCCGGACGCATCACATCAGAAATTATACACGCCATGCAATAATACTATTCAGGATGTGAATCAACTCATATGTCAGAAAACATATCCATGTGTAATAATACTACGTTTTATTTCTGATGAATCCCATGACATGTTTACAATTTTACAAAGTGCATTGATGCAAATGTTAAATAAAGGTCATCAACATACTATGATTGTTTGCCTGTTCGAACAACCAAAGGCTATCCCTTCATGGTTGTATCAGAATTATGCCACCGTTCATACAATAGATATTGGTCTTCCAACAGAAAATGATCGTCAAACATACCTATCGTTGAATTACAACAATTTTTATTCATCACAAGAGAATGATTCTTCAACAGAAAAAAACAACTGTATTCAAAAATTTGCAAGTCTCACCCAGGGTTTAATGCTTAGAGAAATCAGTACTTTACAAGAAATCTCAAAACGCCATCAAATTAGTATTGATCATTATCATCAGTTGGTTCGACAATACAAATTTGGTTCTCAGAGTCAATCATGGGAAATAATCAATTCACAAACTTTTGAACGTGCTGAAAAAATACTCAAAGACCGAATCAAAGGGCAGGATGAAATTATTTATGCCATTTTAGATACATTAAAGCGAGCCGCGATCGGCTTATCAGGTGTTTCTACAGGAACTCAAAGTAATTGTCCAAGATCCGTCATGTTTTTTGCCGGCCCCACAGGTGTGGGAAAGACTGAAATGACCAGATGCATTGCAGATATTTTTTTGGGAGATCAATCTCAATTATTTCGTCTGGATATGAATGAGTATTCTGAACATTTTGCCGAGTCAAAAATATTTGGAGCCATTCAACAAAAAGGTCAGGATGCTATTGATGGTTGTCTGGTGAGGCAGGTCAGTCAATATCCTGCTTCAATGATTGTATTCGAAAATATTGAAAGTGCGCATCCTTCTGTCCTTGACCGGCTTCCCAAAATTCTTACTGATGGCTACATGATCGGACCAAATGGCAACACCATTTTTTTTTCTGAGACAATCATTGTATTTACCAGTAGTATCGGTTCTGCCCAGGGAAAAATTGGCGATAAGAAATACGATTTCACAGAAACAGGCTTTATGCCTAAATACGAAATAGTCAAACAATTAATTTTTATGACAGTTGAAAATCATTTCAAAGTCAGGCTCAAGCGGCCCAAATTATTTCATTGTCTTGGAGATAACATTTTTGTATTTGATTTCATTCGAGGGTCGGTTATACCGGAAATTATTGATAAAATGTTGAAGGATGTGATAATAAGAATTTCACAACGTATTGGTATTACGATAACCTGCTCAGATCAAGTGAATGAAATGATTCATGAGTCAGTTTTACGTAAAGATGTTCATGGCGCAAGAGGAATTGCCAATGTGATTGAACATGTTATGGTCAATCCATTAAGTCGATACTTTTTTGACCATGACCATCAGGGTAAAAGCCTCTATATTTCACATATTCGGCGACATCCCAACCAGGCATTTGAATTGTATGAAATTGAGGTTGGAGATGAAGATATTTCACAAGATATTGATCTGACAGATATATAATGACTCTCATCGGGAATGATTGAATAAACATGTTTAAAAGACCACAAAAAGACTTCCTTGTGAATATTATTTGGTTGATGATTAGTATTATTGCAATCATTATAGCAGGGGAAAACCAGGCTTTTTCCCAGGTAGAAATTCCTAAAAAGAATTCAGCCACAACAATTCAGCCATCGCCTGTACGCATTATTGCTGCCTACCAGGCATCGGGAATTGTAAAAACATCACAGTGGACTAAACGCGGTAATCGATCATGGGTGGGAGAACTATACAAATTCAATATTAATAAACTTTTTGGCACAGATGAATATCAATCTTATGATGTGACAGGTTATTATCCACATATTCAAAAAGAGGTGTTTGTTCATTTATATGGCAAGCCTCATCAGCGCGTTTCCATGTATATTAATGTTCATGGAATTGCAGATCGGCCAGATGATTTAATATTTATTCAACCCCCAGCCAACTCACCCAAGTTCGTTCCATTGAAAGCCAGCCATTTTTTTATCCAGGATGCAAATCCGACATGGATTCATGCAGGAAAAAAGCAGCGGGATTATTTCGGGTATTGGCATCCAGTGATTCACCTTTATTTTTTAGGTTCAGAATTCGAACCGCCAAGAAAAAGTCTTGAACCACAATCGCTAACACAAACTAAAGCCATTCCACGTTCGCCACTTACCAGTGACTGGAATATCTTTGTTCCACAGCAATCATTGATTATTATTGATGCCACTGATGACGATCGTCGTTATATTTCATTCAAAAAAAGTCGTGAAGCTGTTTTGAATTATTTGACGCGTATTCGATGGGATCAAGACAAAACAGTCAGTAAATATTTAAAAATAGCATCTGCATTTGAAGGGCATTTAAAACGCCTGACAACAGTGGATGATATTCAATCTGAGCATCCTAAAATTATGGCACCCAGCTCGTTAAAAGATCAATTGAAAAAGGCGTTTTCCTCATTTGAAGCCATTGATGGCCCAAAAAATGTAATATATATTGTTTCTTCAAAACGTGCGGATGTCATCACACCTATAAATTTAGAAAATTTGGCTTTGAACACCAATAAACTAAAAAGTGAAGATAAGCGGTTTCATTGCATTGTTGTTGGAGATTATGGGGGAAATTCTTTAAAGAATTTGACAGATTTGCTCAAAGGCGAATTTTATCGTTGCAATCAACAAAAAGATATTGTTAAAAAGCTGAAAGCAATCTTACACAACAGAGGATAGTTTTTTATCAACTTTCATTCGACATTCTGTAAATCTTGATATATAATTAAATGAAAAATAATATTTATCCTGTGAATGGAGACAGCTCAATGGAATATTCATATGAAACGCTAGACGACAATATGGGCAATGTCTATATAAATGACAACGTTTCAAATTATGATACTGATGAAGATGAATACTTTGATTCTCACTTTACACCACCTGTTGAACTAAGAGAAATTGACTACGACATTCTGATTAGTGAGGATGACCCCCCGGTGAATAACTTTTATTGTGAAAAACAGCTTCGTCTTTTACCCGGATCGTTACAAACCAGCTGGGAAAGAAAAAAAAATTATATCGTCGTAGCTGATGTTGCTATATATGATTTCAACTCGGTTACACCCATTGTTCCGGATGACTTTTTAAGCCTTGATCTCCACTATGCCCTGAAAAATCAATGTTACATGATGAATATTGGGATGAAAGCTGTTCATGGCATCTATGAGAATATGATTGCCGATTACCTCAGATGGTGCGATGCAAATGGAAATATTTTGCGAACCGGTCAGGAAAAATTTGAAATCTATCAAAACCGTGCTGAGACAGAAAAAAATCTTGCTGATGCCCAACCCAAGAGTTGGCAAAATTGAAATCGCAAATATTATGAAAACAAAAAAGAGTAAAATCCATATAATTTTATAATAACAATTTTTAAGGAGGTTTCGTGAATAAACGATTAATAAATCAACTAAATATTGTGTTGGCTATTTTGATATTTTCAACACCAATCCTTGCCCGAATGAATGCACCCGATCCATATCTCTATAAACGGCCTTCAGAGATTTGGGATAAAGATAAATTTGAAGGCATGATGATGAACCCTTGGATCGTATTTGCTGCGCGAGAGGGACTTCGCCTTTATCAACAGGCAGATGAAACCAGTCGGGTCACATATACAGCCCTCTTTCTTGATAAATTTGAAGTTATGCAAAAAAAAGGGCGTTATATTTTTGTTGAAAATGATGCTGCACCAGAAATAAAAGGTTGGGGACGTATTGAACAATTCATTATTTTACCTCATGCCATTAAAACCAAGCATTCAATTACACATAAAGCTGTATTAATTAACAAGCTAAAGCGTATTCAAGGAAGTATCAATATTGTCAATCCCCTGAATGCGCCCCATAAAAAGGCAACACCAACAGGAAAGCAGCTTAAAATATTGGAATTCGCCAACATTTATCTTTATTATCCATCGGAAAGAAATCCGACTTATGTGCTTTTAGGGAAGAAACCCTTTTTTTACCCTTTTGAAGAAAATGCCATTGGTTCAGTTGAGAATACAATACTGGGATGGGTTCCGGCGGAGAGAGTATTTACATGGGATACCCGAGAAGCCTTTCAGCCGAGCAAAGATCGAAAGCATCCAATTTACTATTTTTCACAAAAGAAAGACATGTTGTCCTATTATGAAAAACATCCAAATGACAACCAGTTTCCAACCTGTGATAATGTGCCAACATGTAAAAAACAAGAAGATAAAGAATTACTAGTGATCAGCCCGGATATTGACAGCAAAATTGACCGTTCACCCTGGCCACCGGAAGCCTTTCGCTATGCCATTCTTGATCAGGGGACAGATCCTGGCCAACCTTTTCTTATCGGCGTTCCGGGGGCAACCCCAGATATTTCAAGGATTACACAGCATATTGAAAAACAGAGCAAGGTATCAGAAGTGCGTGATGTTGTTTTTCTTATTGATGCCACTAAAAGCATGGAACCTTATCTGGTTTTGGCTGGCAAGATTGCCAAAAAAATTATGGAGAAATTTCGGCTAAAAAAAGATAAATTAAAGGAAATAGGTGAACTTCGATTTGGTGCAGCAATCTATAGGGATTATGCAGATGAACTGCCCTATCAATATGAGGTGGTCGAAGATCTGACCACGCAAGTTAGCCTCATGAAAAATAGACTTGAACATATCTCTGTTCGCAGAAATTTTGAACGCCCCAATGATCCTGCATATTATCCTGAGGCTGTTTTTCAGGGAATTGTTCATTGTGTTCGTGGAATGAACTGGAAACAAGGCTCAAGAAAACTGGTCATTCATATTGGTGATGCAGGTAATCACAGTCGGGGCCAAGATCGTTTCAAAGAAAAAGATATTGCTCGACTACTGGTTGAAAATGATATTTCATACAGTGCCATTTTAATTACCAGTGAAACGCGCAACAAGGGACGTATTGCAGCGCGTAAATTATTTTGTAAACAAACCCGAACGATAATCAATGAAACTGCACAGATCTGGTGGGAAGAAGTTGCTAAAATGGAAAATGATCGCATTTTGCCTGTTGAAAAAGCCATTGAAATTAAAGAAGATCTCGAACAATTGATTGATAGTGCAGGCGCACTGGATTGTTGTCAAAATGACTTATCGTGCTGTCCTTGTGGTGACCGTCGATGGACGCTAAGATGTGTCAGTACAGACCATGATTATGAAAGAACAATCTCTAAACAAATTGACAAACTGGCCAATCAATTATTTGAGGTAAAATCCATGCTTGAAATATTCAGAACAGGACGTATACCTTCATTGGCCCAAAAGAAGGAAGTCAAAAAACAGGAGACGCCTCAAGAAAAAAGTGTTTCTTATCGACCTCAATTAATGCCCGGTGTTGTTAAAAGCCTGGTTAAACGTATTGGTGAAGATCTTATTAGTCGCTTAAACGATAAAAATGTGCGCCATAAATCTTCTCAGATTCTTGGTTCAGATATGATGAACAAACTGAGCAACCCCGAAATTCGCAAAGAGGCTGTAAACAAGCTGGGAACACACGAATTAAGTAAATACCTCAAGGCAGATGCCCAATTCTTTACACGTGCCTATGTCATGTTGAAACGTCCAGGAAAAAAATATCAAAACGATCCTGATCAAATGACAAAAATGGTCATTTTTCAAAGAAAAGAGCTAGAAAGATTACTTCAGCCATTGACAATCTTTAAAGAAAAATATCATTGCCAGTTGCATCCGGGAAATATAAAGCGTATCTGGAGAGATTTCATGCTTGCAATTATTGGTGAATCAGATGAAGAATATATTGATCCGGAAATCAAAAATGCCAGTTTTGAAGAACTATACAAACAACAATATGGGATTGCGTTACGAAAAAAACATCCATTATTAAAAATATCATATGTCAATATTGATGCTGGAATGATTCCATCTGGTGTTGATATTGGTGCATTACAGAAATACCTCTGTCATTCTCAGCGACAGTTGAAAAAATTGTATGATAGCAGTGAGCGCTTTTTTAAAGTGTTTGGTGATGAATATATTTGGGTTGAGGCAGATTTGCTGCCATAGTTATTCAACTTAATAACAAGAAAGGAATGTTATGAAATTAAAGAAGATAATGCTTTGTCTGTTAGGCATATTCACACTTGTCTTGCAATGTCAAGCGAAAGAGCTGGTATTGGATACCCAGGACTTTGCGCCATATTCATACCTTGAAAATGGTCAGGTTTCTGGCCCTGCGGCATCAATAATCAAGCAAGTGTGTGCAGAAATGAATACAAAATGTGAACTGAGATTGCAATCATGGACAAGAGCGCAATATAACGTTCGCAAAGGTAAAGCAAATGGTTTGTTTGTTTTGGCAAAAAATGAGGAACGAGAAAACTGGCTCATTTTTTCAGTACCTATCTTTCAGGCGGAATATGGCATATTTGTACGTGAAAGTGACACAATGATATTTACAGATATTTCACAGCTAAAAGGATATTTGATTGGGGTCTATGGCCCATCAAATACATCCAAACAGCTGGATTTAATACAAAAAAAAATTCCTGAAATGAAAATTGATCTGCGACCTGATGATATCGCTGGGTTTAAAAAATTGTATCATGGTCGTAATGATGCTGTTTTTTCCAATAAAGATGTAGGATGGATGATTATTAAAGAACATAAGTTTAAAGGTATTCGATATGCAGGCGCTTATAAAAAAACATTGTACTATGTTGGTTTTTCTAAAAAAACAACTGATGAACAAACTGTAAAAGATTTCAACGCTGCTTATATCAAACTTTATAAAAATGGAACCATTAAAACGATCTTGCATACGCATGATATGAAACCGCTTGCGCTGGATGAAAGTGATTTAAAACAATGAAAATAGCTCAAATATATTATCAAGATCGGTTATCTCTGGCTGAAGTGCTGGGAGAATACTTAGCGTTATTGGATATTAATGGCAGTATGATTGAATTGATGAGTAATGATGATTATCCAAAAAAAATTGACGATTCTCTAATACCTATTGATTCGGCTATATTTTTGCCACCGGTATTAATGCCATCAAAAATAATTGCCATTGGTTTAAACTATATGGATCATGCGGCAGAAGGAAACGTCGAAATCCCCAAAACCCCCTTGATATTTACCAAATTTTCAAATAGTTTGATTGGACACAAACAAAAAATTTGTTGGGACCAATCTATCACAAAACAGGTTGACTATGAAGCTGAACTGGCTGTGATTATAGGTAAAATGATTTACAATTGTCCTGTACAGGAGGCAAATGAAGCCATTTGGGGATATACGTGCGCAAATGATGTCAGTGCAAGAGATCTTCAATTTGGTGATGGTCAATGGGTGCGCGGAAAGTCTTTAGATACTTTTTGTCCATTAGGCCCATGGGTGGTACTAAAAGATGATATTGAATTCCCTCAATCGCTCAATATTCAGTGCAGGGTCAATGGACAAATCATGCAAGAATCCAATACAGAAAAAATGATTTTTCCAATTCCTGAATTGATATCATTTCTCTCAAATCATTTTACCCTATATCCTGGTGATGTCATTTTAACCGGTACACCTGATGGCGTGGGGGCGTTTCGTAAACCGCCTATTTATTTGAAGCATGGTGATACAGTTGATGTTGAAATAGAATCCATTGGTTGCCTGTCCAATTCAACTGTTATTAAAAACTTCAAATAAAGATGACGAATGGAACATACTATGATATGTTAAAATATTTGAAACAACTTTGGCATTATTAACACGATGCCGTTTATCGTTAATCTATAATAAAAATAATGCGTGAATGGTAGCATCTTATGGCTGAAACACCATCAACAACAAAAGAATCAGAATCCAAAGATACGCAACAGTTAGCTGGTGATATTAAAAATGATATGACATCGTTATTGGATTCCATTGATCAGGAATTTGGGCAGACAGTTCGTCCGCAACCTGAATCACAAAAAACAAATACTGAAACAGATCCGGCAGTATTACCTTCACAATCTGCGCCAAAGAAGCAAACTGAAGATTCGCCAACAGAAAGACGTCGCAATCCACTTGCAATGGATCAATCGGCTGAAGAAATTACCCTGGCCAATATTGAAACTTATCTTCGTCAATGGCATCAACTCACAGAAATGTTGTATGAACATTTCAATACAAAGACAGTCGTAATATTAACATCGACAATTACAGGCATTACCAGTGAAGCCCTCAATCGGGATCGTTTTCTTTTACAAAAACATAATGATATTCTGTTTCCATCTATTGAACGTCATGGCGGTCAAATTGTTCGTAGCAGTGGCAACACTGTGCTGGGGACATTTGAGGATCCTATTGCGGCATGCCGATGCGCACTGGATCTTCAAATTGAAATTAATGAATATAATTGTTCCAAGCGTGTAGAACTGAAAACGCGTCCTATCAGAGTGAAAATTGGTGTAACTCTGGGTCAAGTCATGATGGATGGTGAGCAAATGTATGGTGATGCTGTTCGTCAGGCAGCCATATTGCAGCATCAATTGGATAAGGAAGAAATCTTTATTTCTGGAAAAGTGTATGAAGCCATTAAACATGTCAAAGGCTTTACCTGTGAATTCTTCAAAAAAGTCAAGTTAAGAGGTCGCAGGCGAACCATGGACATTTATGAAGTTTTATGGCCCAAAATCGAATATGATGAACATTTGCCTGAAGAAGATGAATATCCTTATATGTGGGTTGAGGAAGTAAATTCTCCGCTGTTTGGGTCATGGGTAATCCTGGCTGCCATACAAACAGTGATTCTGATACTCTATTTACTGTTAACTGGATAGATTCACAAAAAATAATTGGATTGGAAAATCTGTCATAAAAATTATAATAAAAGCGATCTTTCGATGTATAGGAATGCTCGGAAAATAACATGCTCATTTTTCATGATCGTACAAAAAAATAAGGTCGTGTAGAGA
>Ga0272440_1000624_pt1 | contig 29751 bp, 21 predicted proteins | sample SSMMMBAug17_FD_192440 | JGI IMG/M metagenome (GOLD analysis project Ga0272440, IMG submission 192440) | Marine sediment archaeal communities from Little Sippewissett salt marsh, Falmouth, MA, United States - SSM-MMB-Aug17 | ecosystem: Environmental > Aquatic > Marine > Wetlands > Sediment ... | reverse complement strand
AAACAAATTTCAAGTCAGACAGCTTTGAAAGGTTTATTTCGGCAGGCCATGCGGTGTAAAGACATTAAAGATTTTGATCAAAAACTTGCTTTGGCAATGTCTTAAGATTTCAGTTTGCGTACTTTTGAATCAGTCAGGGGTCAAACCTTGAATTGTGAATTGGCATTATTAATTGATCATTCTGGGATTGAATCAATTCACAATTCAAGGTTTGACCCCATTGTGATGTACAATTTTTTCAAATGCGCGAGATGTGGGGGTCCGTGTTAGTCAGTGACTGTCCGCTTCAGGCGGACAATCACTGACTAACACGGACACCTACATCTCGCGTTTGGAAAAAACAAAGTTGGACAGAACAACGACACATGGCTGAATCTGATCTGTATCGCTTTGCTTCGCAACATTTTAGTGTTGCAAAAGAATGGCGGGATGATGTAATTGATATCATCTTGATTTCAGGAATCAGTCAGGGGTCAAACCTTGAATTGTGAATTTTGATAAACCTGGATACTGACAATTTTGGAAAAACCCGAAAACCCGATTCATTGTTTATGGAAGCCAGAAAATTTTAATACATACAGGAACTTAAAATTATGTTTTCTTTCCCTTCAAAAATCATTGCATACATTTGGGAAGATAATATCCTGCCAGTGATGCGAAATATCGTTTTCAATGAATACATGATGAAAGCCCCCGGTGCAAAATATACGTTTTCATTGTGGGAAAACTTTTTTAAGCTGGGTAATATAAGAATTATTCGAGATTATCTCCCTGAATTTGATCCCAAAAGGACAGAAATGTCATGGATACCAATTAACAAGCGTATTGATGGCATGGATGAAATCGCATTGTCTGAAAAAGTGCTTGATACCCTGATTGAAAAAGCAAAACATCGCGTAATTGTCAATTACTGTGGGTGTCGCGCAGTCAGTAATTGTGAGAACTATCCCCAGGATATTGGTTGTTTGATGATGGGCGAATCTGCGTTATCCATTCCAAAAAGATTTAGCAGAGAAGTCAATGTGGCTGATGCCAAAGCGCATGTCCGAAAAGCGATTGAATCGGGTTTGATTCCTATCACTGGAAAGGCCAGAATTGATAATGATATTTTTATGATCCCTGACAAAGGAAAACTTCTGACAGTTTGTTTTTGTTGCGAATGTTGTTGCATTACACGTTTTATGCGTCATTTGCCATCAGAAGCACTTGATGAAATCGTTCGTCCTGTTGAAGGACTCACAATAACAGTTACTGATGACTGCATCGGGTGTGGCAAATGCGTTGAAAAATGCTTTATAAATGCAATTGAAATTGTTGATAACAAGGCTGTTATCAGTGATCAATGTCGTTCATGCGGCAGATGTGCATTGTACTGTCCTGCAAAGGCAATCAAGCTTTCAATCAGTGAGCCCGATGCTGCTGAAAAAGTGGTTGCAAGAATTGAATCTGTTGTAGATTTCTAAAGAAAGCTCTGATAATATGTCTCTACAGTACAATTACCTCAAAACGAACAATATCAATATATGGGGACGTTCTTTTCAGGGCTTCCCTTACTCATTTGTACCTGATTTCGCCCATTTTCTTTAGACACATAAAGTGCCTCATCCGCTTTTTGAGTAACCAGATCCATGTTATCTCCATGTTCAGGAAAATATGCAGCGCCCAGTGATGCTGTAACATCCAATAATTTATCTTTATATGGGATCTTAATATCATCCATGATCCCTTTGCGAACCGATTCCGCTGTTTCAAATAATTCATCAGGACTAAGATTGGGACACATGATTAAAAATTCTTCACCGCCATAACGACATGGCTGAAATGTATCGCACATTTTTTTCTTTAAATATGCGCCCAGATGTTTCAATACTGCATCACCTGTGTCGTGCCCATATGTATCGTTGAAAGATTTGAAATGATCTATGTCAATCATAACAATTCCTAGATTTTTTTTGTGTCGCGTGGCTTTTTTATATGCTGATCTTAATAACGTTTGCATGTGTCTGCGGTTGAATAATCCAGTAAGGGGATCATGTCTGGATTCATATTTCAGTGCTTCACGTAATCTGATATTTGCCAATGCCAGGGCATAATGTGCAATCATACGACAAATAAGCATTCGTCGTGATTCCAATCGTCTCGTAAAGGAATCATCGAAAATTCGCGGACATACGGTTCCAAATTGAAAATGCAATACGCCCATTTCGCCGGACTGATCTTTCAAGGGAATACAAATATAGATATGATTGTTGGCTGGACCGCAGGATTTACATCTTGGCATGGATACAGTATCTTCAGCAAATATCAATGATTTGGATTGAATGCAGGGGCAGTCATTTTTTCTCAATGATTCTTTTTCAGGCATTGCCGCGCCCCATGATGTTGCTATTTTCATTTTATTTTGATCATCAAGCCATAGTATTCCTATATCGCCGGGAAACAATTTCTGAGCAAAGGACTTCAAAACAAGATAACTGTCAGTATCTTTTTGACATCCATGAAGTTCATCGCTGAACTGGTTCAATAGCATCATTTCACGAGATCTCGCTTCAAGATCCTGAACAGCAGATGAAAGCTGATGAACAGTTAAATTTAAATCTGTGGCACGATCCTGAACTGTTTTCTCCTGATTATAAAAGAATTGTGCATTCTTGATTGCAATTGCAGCTTGTGAAGCTATGATCTGTATGCGTTTCAACCGATCTGTTGTAAACAAACCTGTCAATCTTCTATTTTCCAGGTACAGCAGCCCGACCATGTTGTCACGATAAGAGATGGGAACACATAACAATGAGCGGGGCAAATTTTCTCGAATATAAATATCGTATTGATATTCACCTTGCTTACCAGCATCCCATAAACTAACAGGCGCATTGGATTGAATTACTTTATGCGCAATGGGAAGGCAGATATATTGGCTGGTTTCCATTGGTTCTGAGATCAGTACGCCAATTTCCTGAGATTCCATATTCAAACGTGCTTCAATAAACCAGGAATGTCCTTTTTTTAACACCAGACATCCCTTATGTGCTCCTGAATACCTGAGAACAGTCTGGATAATACTTTTCAATAATGTTTCAAGTTTCAGTTCAACGCAAAAGTTTTGCGTTATCTGCCAGATATCCTCATTATCCACATGTGAAATAGATGAAACCTGTTTTGACTGTGTATTTTTAATTGTTGTCGGCCAAACAGATGTCTGTTGTATGTTATCGGGTTTCAGGATTTGTTCCTGTCTGGCATATTCGGCAACCTTTCGATCTGCCCCCCATTTTACATAAGCCTGATAGGCATCCATAATGTAAGATCTGGCCAGTTTATCCTTTTCTTTTCTGGCGTAATATGCCCCTGCAAGCTCATTGGCAAGCGCTTCTTCATGATAAAACTGGTTGGTCTTTGCTAAAGCAATTGCCTTGTCGTAATAATCTGAAATAGTTCCCTTGACATTCAAGTGATTGGCTTCTTCAGCCAGAGCCAGATAATAACGATGACTTGCATTTTCAACACATTGATCAGACCATTTTTTTAATTCCTGAACATGATATTTAATTTTTTTGCGCCAGGATTTTTGTTCTTCCTTTTCAGCAGAATTGTATGCACCTGTATACGCCAATACCACATAAAAATTAACGACTTGTATCATCGGCGTTCCCGGTGAGACATTCATCAAACTTTCACACTTTTGGGCCAACAGAACTGATTTTTCATGGTTACGAAACCAGACACTCAACATCAGTTTGATTGTATATAACACAAACAATTTGTGATAATTTTTATTTGAAGTCAATAATTCAATGGCATTTTGTTCATTAAATGACTGACCAATCAAGATATGCGGTGGCGTGATACCAGAGATCAGGTTATGAATCGTTTGACGATACATGGCATGTATATCGTTTTTTTCAAAAACATCTCTTGCGTCAAGACTGATATCATGCAGGTCTGAAAGAATATTTTTCAGACGTTTACCGCTCGACAATGACAAAAATAGATAATACTCAACAGCCTGCACTGCACGTGATGGAAATCCACGAATGAGACATCGGTCGATTTCCCCTTTTATCTGGATCATATGCTCATTAAACGATTTGTTTCGATGGGTCACATACCAGATATAAACCAGACGTGCTTCAGCTTGAAGGTCTGTATCACTTAATTGATCTAGATTGCTTAAGCCCAGGTGTGCCCAATGTTTGGCAATGCTTGAAAATCCATGCCGATCTATCAGGAATCGGGCAAACATGATCCACAGATATGCGGAATCATCAGTCATGCCATTCCTAAGCATTCTCTGAATGGCTTTTGCAATCACCCCGGTTGTTGTATTTGGATTTGACTGCTGCGCACTGCGTATAAAACTTACCATTAAATGAATAGTCAGTTGATGTCTTAAATCGTTTTCTGAAATTTTATGTTCTGTACTCTTCTTTTGGCATTGACCATATTTCAATCCTGTAGACATAATTGTCCAGTATCTGAAAAATGATGGCACTTTTAATTGAATTCCAACAACCGACAGGCCCTTTTTAACTGAATGAATCACTTTCTCATGCTGATTCTGCCTGAAATATATACTGGCAAGACAATCATAAAACTTTAATTTTTCTATGTCTGATGAAACATTTTGTAAAAGTTGTTCCGCTATCATTGAAATTTTATCGTCAAGGCATGCAAGATTGACTGCGATAAGGGCACTGAGATATAAATCAAAAAGCAGTTGATGATGATTATGCCAATCTGTTTCTGATACGAGTAAAATGCCCTTGTAAAAAAAATGATAAGCAGAGAGAAATAAACCCGAAATCAATGCACGTTCTCCAGCGGAAAGGTACGTTCTTATCTGATCTATCTTTAAATCAGTGTCAAGTTTGGTTCGCGCAATATGACTTGCAATGATATATAATACTTCTTTGGCTTCTGTGTTGGATATGGATAAGGCCATGTGGTCAGCTATCGTTTTATGAATAGCTTCCTGTTCGCTTTTGGATAAATCAAGATACAAGAATTGCTGTATCTGCGATTCTGAAAACATCCATACATCCTTTTTGCTGTTCGAATAACTCACGTTGTTTTGCGATCTGTCTGGCGCAATCAAGCCATATGTGAAAGCCTTTTGAATAATACCTTCTATTTCCAATGCAGGCAAGCCAGTAATTTGGCATGCAAGGGCCATTGACCAGGATTGTCCGATACATGACAATTTCTGAAGAATTTCTCGTTCATTTTCTGTCAAATGGTGAAAAACTGAATGACAGTAAGCTGATAGTGAATCTGTTGGCAAAACGTTGATTGTCAGATTTGAATCCTTGATTATCACTTGTTTTTGCATGATCATGGAATCAATGGTCATACGAACTGAACGTGGATTTCCATCAGTCTTCGCATAAATCATGTCAGATAAACATTCTGCCTGATCTGTAGCGCACTGAAATATATCCATAATACATTGATTGACTGCTGATTTGGATAAGTCGCGTGCCTCAACTGAATAGATAGTTATCCCATTCGTTCGACAATTGGTAATCAATTTTTTGATTGGGGCTGACTGTTCTGTATCCATTGTTGCAACCACAAAAAATGATTGCCGGGTTTCAGATAATAGCGATTCCAACAGCATAAGCGACTCGTCATCTGCCCATTGCAAGTTTTCCATGCATAAAACCATGGGTTGCAATTTTTGGCCTAACAGTTGGAGTAAAGCCAGGAGAAATGGTCTGGCTGCAACATTTTTTGAGTGGGATTGTGTCGAGCCAAACAGATGATTTGTCAGCGGGGTCAGTTCAGGGATCAGTTCAATTAAAAAGGGCGGACATATTAATCCTTTATGTATCAGTTTTTTCATTTGATTTTCAAACTCGTCAGGAAAACTTTCATGCATTATTTTTATCAATTGAGACAGCATTCGAATAAAAATGCCAAGAGGTAAATCGGGCGTACAGGAAAAGGACTCGTTAATCCAGTATCCATTATTATTGAATACATGAGGAATCAACGTTTTACAAAGTGCAGATTTACCCGATCCAGAAGTACCTGATATGAAAACCAGGGTAGATATGCCATTATCAAGGGGTTGTTGAGAAAAACTGTTATAAATCATATGAATTTTGTCAATTTCTTCCTCGCGCTCATAAAGGGTGCTATTTGAATGAATAACAGGCGGCATTTTTTCGGATAGATCAATACCTGAAATAACCGATTTGTCTGTAAGACATTTGTACAAATCGCATTTGAGATGATGGGCAGTGTCATAGCGATGTGATGGATTCTTTGCCAGAAGTTTTATCAGAATCTGTGAGACCGACTCAGGAATATGTTGCGCAAGTGGTACATAAGGGTCGTAGCCTTCATTCGGTGGAACCGGTTGGCACATGATATGGGATTGTACTCGACGAAATAAATCCTTTTCACGAAATACCGGGGAATGGGTAAACAATTCGTAAAAAATACAACCCAATGCATACAAATCTGTGCGCTCATCAATCACATCATTGGTCAAACCGGTCAGCTCAGGCGGTATGATATCCAGATTGTTGTTTACAAAAGGAGGCCTTAAGGCGCTATGGCCATTCATTTTGACAGCACTTTGCCAGTCTATGAGAAAAACCTTGTATGTATTTGAATCATATAAAATATGATCCAGCGATAAATTCATATGAATCCAATTTTTTGAGTGGATTTGAGCCAATGCGTCAGCAGCGAGATAAAACAAACGCAGAATTTCATCAATTTGAAATAACCTGGAACGAATATGCTGATTTAATGAAATACAATCTGTGTCTGGATAGACAGTTATCAATTCATTGGACGTGTCAATAAAATCAATGGGTACAATGACACAGTCTGACTGAATGGTTTTTGAAATTTGATACTCTTTAATAAAACAAACTCGCCTGACAGGTGTCAGGTATTTGCTTTTGGCACATTTAAGCACTACTGATGTATTGCTTTGATTCTTTGTCGCTTTTTGAACAATGGTATGTTCAGTTTCGTACAAGATATTGTCGAAGTGAAAGCCTGTAAGATTAATCATTTAATTTTCCTCCATTTCATCAGATCTAAAAAGGGTCTCTACTTATATAGACACGAAAATTTTGAAAATCTTACAGATTAAATTAAAAAAAATATTTTTTTTTTGGCGATTGTGGGGTGCCACATAGATTTAGATATTAACGTTGACTTTTTTCAAAAAATATGAAAATAATTCATCTTTTGATAAAATATTTCATGTAAGAAATTACAGTCCCCTGTCAGTTAATTTCTTCAATACAACAAATGGAGTGATTCATCTTTCAAAAAATTAAAACAGTCACTCCAATGAAAAAAATGTAAGAGGTATAAGCATGCTAAATATTGTAAAACCAGACCATCCTGACATTTCATCAGATATGTGGATCCAGATTGACAATTTAATCAACGATAATCGAAACAAACCCGGCGCTCTAATTGCTGTTTTACGAAAGTCCCAGGATGTTGTCGGATACTTGCCATCGCCGCTGATGGATTATATCAGTGTTGGCCTCAATATCTCAAAAAGTGAGGTCTATGGGGTGGCAACATTTTATTCCTTATTTTCAATGACACCAAAAGGCCGCCATACAATTAAGGTTTGCATGGGGACAGCCTGCTATGTCAAAGGTATTAAAGAAACTGTTGAACGTATCAGTAATCAATATCATATTGGTTTTGGAGAAACAACGCCAGATCGTCGTTATTCAATGGAATCTGTTCGATGCCTTGGTGCTTGCGGGCTTGCGCCAGTCGTTGTAATTGGTCAGAATACGCATGGCGATGTTAAGGCGGACAATATTCTAAATATTTTAGAACGTTATAATTAATAATTATTATGAAACTCAATGAAATAAAGGACATTCTGGACGCAACTGTTATCTGTGGCCATGATAAGATGGATGTTGAAATTGTTTCTGGCGGCGGTGCTGATTTGATGGCTGATGTTTTATCTGCCACTGCAAAGGGAAGTGTCTTGTTAACTGGACAAAACACATATGAAGTTATTGAAATATGTATCATGGCTGAGGTTGGCGCAGTGGTTTTTGTTCGGGGAAAACAAGCGTCCGAATCTGTTATTGAACTGGCAAATGCCAATTCAATTCCAATTTTGTTAACCAGTGAATCCATGTTCGTTTCGTGTGGCCGGCTCTATATGCAAGGCTTGCGCGGAATGGATGGTTCGTGGTGATTTTAACGATTTGTAATAACTCGATCGCCTTCATTTTTTTCAAGGCATTGAGAGATTCTTATCCCAAGTTGACAAATAAATATGGAGAATACAATGCCAAAGTTGACCATCGATGACTTAAAACGCATCAAACAAGAAAAATCTCAAATATTTGCCCTTCGACAAGGGAAAGTTCCTGTGGAGCATACTCGCCATGTATTGCTTTGCAGTGGCACTGGATGCCATGCAACAGGCAGTCTTTCGGTCAAAGATTCGCTTCAGCAGGAAATCAATAACCAGGGCCTTTCAGATAATGTCATCATTGTTGAAACCGGATGTAATGGATTTTGTGCCCTTGGCCCCATCATGGTGGTTCAGCCAGATGGTATTTTTTACCAGCAGGTCAAGGCTGATGATGCCAAAGAGATTGTTGAAAGCCACTTTAAGGCCAATAAACCTGTTGAACGTCTGATGTACAAAGATCCATTGGCAAAGAAAAAGGTAATACCTAAATTATCAGACATCCCATTCTTTTCAAACCAGATGACACGCGTACTGAGGAACAAAGGTTTGATAAATCCAGAATCCATTGATGAATATATTGCGCGTGATGGTTATATCGCAGCAATTAAAGCGTTGAAAGATATGACCTCTGAGGAGGTTGTCGAAATTGTTCTGGCCTCTGGTATACGTGGTCGCGGGGGCGCAGGATTTCCAACAGGGTTAAAATGGCGATTTGCTCTTCAAAGCAAAGGGGATGTTAAATACGTTCTGTGTAATGCAGATGAAGGCGATCCGGGCGCGTTTATGGATCGAAGTATTCTGGAAGCAGACCCCCATGCTGTTATCGAAGGTATGATTATTGCGGCAAAAGCAATTAACTCACATGAGGGTTTTATTTATTGCCGCACAGAATACCCCCTGGCCATCAGACGACTTCAGCTTGCCATTGACAATGCCATAGAATATGGATTGCTGGGCAACAATATCATGGATACAGGCTTTAACCTGAACCTTGAAATCTGTCAGGGTGCGGGCGCATTTGTCTGCGGTGAGGAAACTGCCCTGATGGCATCGGTTGAAGGCAAACGCGGTATGCCGCGTCCACGCCCGCCATTTCCTGCACATCAGGGCTTGTGGAAAAAACCCAGTATTCTCAATAATGTAGAAACACTTGCAAGTATTCCGCAGATTATTTTGAATGGCAGCGACTGGTATTCATCAGTGGGAACCGAGAAAAGTAAAGGCACAAAAGTATTTGCCTTGTCTGGTGATGTCAATAACATCGGTCTTGTTGAAGTTCCTATGGGCGCAAGTTTAAGAAAAATTATTTTTGACATTGGTGGCGGAATTCCCAATAAACGCAGCTTTAAAGCAGTACAATTGGGTGGGCCATCTGGTGGATGCGTGCCTGAAGCCTATCTGGATACATCGGTCGATTTTGAAGAAATTGCCAAAGTGGGTGCTATTATGGGGTCAGGCGGTGTGATTATCATGGATGATCAAACCTGTATGGTGGATATGGCCCGATTCTTTATGGATTTTATTCAGGATGAATCCTGCGGTAAATGCACCCCCTGTCGTGAGGGCACACGCAGGTTACTTGAAATTTTAAATAAAATTTGTGAGGGAAAAGGCGAACCTGAAGACATTGATACCCTTGAGGAATTGTCCTATGTTATTAAGGAATCGGCATTGTGTGGTTTGGGACAGACCGCACCCAATCCTGTATTATCTACATTACGCTATTTTCGTCACGAATATGAAGCCCATGTTAATGATAAACAATGTCCTGCAAAACGATGTCCTGCACTGCTCAAATTTGAAGTCGATCCAGAAAAATGCAAGAAATGTGGGGCGTGTTTCAAAGCATGTCCAGTTGATGCAATAACCTGGAAAAAGAAAGAGGTGGCAATAATTGACAAAGATAAATGCGTCAAATGTTTGACTTGTTTTAGTAAATGTAAATTTGATGCCATTGATTGATCGACAAATTAAGAATTTGGATTGATCCAATTCTTATTTTTCAATAAATTAAGGAGTATATAAATATGATACAAGCAGTTTTTATGTTGGGTGGTCTGGGCATTGTCATTGGGATTGTTTTGGCAGTCGCCTCACGTGTTTTTTATGTATATGTAGATCCAGTTGTTGAAGCTGTTGAAGGTGCTTTACCTGGCGCCAATTGTGGTGGATGTGGTCTTCCAGGTTGTGCGGCCAATGCGGAAGCAATTGTTGCTGGTAAAGCAGCACCCAATTCATGTGTTGCGGGCGGCGATGAACTGGCTGCAACTATTGCCGCTCTGATAGGTGCATCCCTTGAAGCCAAAGAACCCGACATTGCCAGACCCGGATGTAATTACAGTGTCAATAAAGCGCAAACCCTTTATAAATATGATGGTATTCCTGATTGTCGTGCGGCTGCGTTAATGTCTGGTGGTATGAAAGTATGCGATATTGGATGTCTTGGATTGGGCACATGTGTTCGGGCCTGCCCATTTGGCGCCCTGACAATGGGCGATGATGGTTTACCTGTTGTTGATCAGGAAAAATGCACTGGTTGCGGCACATGTGAACGAGAATGTCCAAAGCATATCATTAAGCTATCTTCAGTCACCCGAAGAATTCTTCAAGAATATACAGTTGATGATTGTACAACACCCTGTCAGCGGGCATGCCCGGCAGGTATAGATATTCGTGAATATATTCATCAAGTTGCTATTGGTAATTGCCATGAAGCTGTACAGGTAATCAAGGAGCGAAATCCATTTCCATCAACCATTGGCCGCATCTGTCCACATCCATGTGAAACCGATTGTCGAAGAAATCTAAAAGATGAAGCTGTCGCAATCAATGGCCTCAAGCGCTATGCAGCCGATTACGAACAGACATCAGGAAAACGCATTCAGCCTTACAAAGCACCATCTACTGGTCGGACAATAGCTGTTATTGGTGGCGGCGTTGAAGGCCTTTCCTGTGCATATTTTCTGGCACGGCTGGGACATTCTCCCACAATTTATGAGGCCACAACTAAACTGGGCGGTATTCTTCGTAAAGCCATAGCACGCGAACGTCTGCCAATGGATATTTTGGATTGGGACATTGAAGGTGTCCTTGATATGGGCGTTGCTGTTCAATACGAACAATTATGTGGAAAAGATTTTACAATACCAGGTCTGCTTGAAAAAGGCTTCAATGCTGTTTGTGTCACAACAGGCGGTTGGGACAGCCGGCTGGCAAGAAATGCGGAACGTGTTCCTGATCAACAGGTGCCTGGCATGTATTTGTTGTTGGATGCCTTAAAAGAAAATACTCGTGGCGTTCCAATCAGTGCTCATTGCGCAATGCTGGCAAATGATAAACTGGCTGTAAAAGCATCCGAAATTCTGATTAATAAAGGTGCAAAACAGGTAACAGTTCTTTTTCAACAAGATATGAAACATGCGGGCTTAACCAAAGAAATCATTGATCAGGCACGAGAAAAGGGCATTCGGTTTATTTTTCAGGCAGCAGTCCAACGCCTTAAAGGTGAGGGCGACAGCCTGAAACAGATCGTATATTTGGATATGGATTGTGGCCTGGAAGAAACGCTTGATGTTCAAACAGTTTTCATTTCATATGGTCGATTACCTGAACTCATATTTACATCTGTTATGGATGAAAATGAGAACAAGACATCAGAATGGGAAGCCATCCCACCATATAAGCGCCCTGATCAATATCATGAAACAGGATTGTTTTCCGAAAACGACATGAAAACCGATCATAGTGCAGCGATTCGCGCAATTGCAGCAGCCAGACGAACTGCTGCATCAGTGCATCATGTCATGTATGGCAATGCGGTTGCACTTGCCAATGATGTCTTAAAGCCTGAAACAGATATTCAGGATGTTGCACAATTGGAGCAAGTCGATACTGTACCGCGTCAGGTGATGCCCCTGAGAACATCACAGGAATTAGCAATCAAAAATGAACTGGAAAAAGGTTTTACGCCTGAAATGGCCAAAATTGAAGCCAGTCGATGCTTGCAATGTGGGCTTGTTTGCTATGAAAACAATATTGACAAAACAGATTGATTGTAAAAATTCATTTCAATTGTTCATATTGGGGTTTTTGTACTGTAGAGACGTTGCATGATGCTACGTCTATACACGAGCTTAGGGTTTTTGTACTGTAGAGACGTAGCATGCTACGTCTCTACACGACCTTATTCTTTTGTACGATCAAAATAAATGAAGCATCTTATTTTCAGGCTAGTCCTTATTCATTTTGTACGATCAAGATAAAACAATCCTAAGTTTGCGAGATCGTTTAGGACGAAACGAATGATCGTCCACCAATAATAATCAAGGAGAAAAAAACATGCCATTAATGGAAACTATCAAAAATCGCAGAAGCATTAGAAAATTTGAAGACAAGGATATTTCAGACGAAATGATGACCACTCTCTTTGAATCTGTACAGTGGGCGCCATCCTGGGCAAATACGCAATGTTGTGAATTGATTATTGTAAAAGATGCATCAAGAAAAGCGCAATTACAGGAATGTATTTCCCCAAAAAATCCTGCCACAAAAGCAATAGTCAATGCACCAGTTGTAATTGCCTTTTGCGGGAAAAAAAATCAGTCTGGATACTACAATGGTGCTGTTTCAACGCGATTTGGTGACTGGCTAATGTATGATTTAGGCCTTGCAACTCAGAATTTGTGCCTGACTGCGCATGATATTGGACTGGCAACAGTTATTGTTGGCTTGTTTGATCATGATCGTGCTGAAAAAGTGCTTCAGGTGCCAGATACTTACTTTCTTGTAACGCTTGTTCCTGTCGGATTTCCAGCAAAAAATCCCTCGCCACCCAAACGTAAATCACTTGAAGACCTGGTTCATTACGAAAGTATGTCAATCTGATTTCAGAATTAGTAGCTTCTACCTTAAATTCTGAATTTTTTGAGTCGGAAGTCCATATAGTAAGGAATTCTCTGAAAATAAGATCCCCTTTTCAAAAATATGTTCGTCAGGGGTTTTTGTTCTGTAGAGACGTAGCATGCTACGTCTCTACGTGCCAAACAATTATACGTTCAAGATAAATGGGGAAATTATTTTCAAAGATTTCCTAAGGAATGCTCTGAAAATAACATGCCCATTTTTCTTGAACGTACAAAAAAATAAGGTCGTGTAGAGACGTAGCATGCTATGTCTCTACAGTACAGTTAACTCAAACTAAAAAAATTGGCCAAAGTGCCATGATATTTATAATATTAAGGAGAAAAAGAAAATGCGAGTCAGCAATTTATACAAAAACAAAAAAAATGTTATCTCAATGGAATTTTTTCCACCCAGAAATGAAAAAGCAGCACAAAGTTTTGGTAATATCATTGATAATTTGTCTGCTATGAAACCAGACTATATGTCCATAACTTTTGGCGCCGGTGGATCGACCCGGGATGGTTCATACCAGACAGTCAAACAGGTGATGATTGAAAAAAAACAACCCACTGTCGCCTATATCGCGGGTTTTGGATTAGGCCCGGATGATATCAAAGATGTGCTTGATAAATACAGCGATCTGGGCGTTGAAACAATCTTTGTAATTCGCGGCGACAAACCCAGAGATGATAGTTTTGTTCCGCATCCGGACAGTTTTTCATATGCATCAGAAATGATAGCGTTTATCAAGAAAAACTATGATTTCACCCTGGGCTGTGCAGGCTATCCTGAAGGCCACATTGAGGCAGAAAGTTTAGACAAAGATATTGAGTATCTTAAACTAAAGGTGGATAATGGTGCAGAATATGTTGTTTGTCAGTACTTTTATGACAATCAATTTTACTTTGACTTTGTTGAAAAGTGCCAGGCAAAGGGGATTAATGTACCGATTATCCCGGGGATCATGCCAGTATATACTGTTAAAATGACACAGATGCTGTCAAAAGTCTGCGGATCGAAAATTACTGATGCACTCCAAAAAGAACTTGATGCTGTCGATGCTGAAAATAAAGATGCTGTGTTGAATACAGGTATTCAATATGCGCTGAATCAGTGTAAAGGATTGCTTAAGGCGGGTGTGCCAGGACTTCATTTTTATACGATGGACCGAAGCAAGTCTACGACAGAAATTATCAGTCAGTTGAGACAAGAGAATTTGCTTTAAATATTGTTTTTTTGAAATGGGCAGACCTGATTATTTATCACGTCTGCCGCCAAGAGTAAAACCATTGTAATTCAATAAATAATATGCCAAAACAAAATCCCACAATAGACATTGAATCCTTACAAAAGAAAATCGAATCCCAGGCGAAAGAAATCAAATCATTTCAACAAAAAAATCAATTCTTTGAAATGCTGATCAAAAGCCTTCCCGGATTATTCTATCTTTTCGATGACCAACTCAAGGTTTACCGATGGAATAAAAATGTCGAACTGGCCACCGGCTATTCAGCAGATGAAATCAATAACCGCAATCTATTTGAGCTTTTTGCTGAAGAAGAACAGCAAAATGTCAGAAAATCTATTCAACATGCATTCACAACAGGGTCGGGTGTTCTTGAAGCCACACTTTTGACCAGGGGAGGACAAAAAAGTACTTATTTTTTTACTGGTGTGACTGCAACAATTGATGGCACGTCTTATCTTTTGGGCATGGGCGTTGATATCAGTGAACTGAAAAAAGCAGAGGACAGCCTTCGTGAAAGCGAGGCGCTTTATCGCATATTTGCTGAACGTATGACTGAAGGCGTTGTGTTATGTCAGGCACTGGATATTATTTTTGTCAATCATGCCATGATTGAAATGCTGGGGTATAAAAAACCTGAAGATATGCTGAATAATCAAATCCTTTCATTTATATCTGATCGCTTTACCATGTACTTTATGGAAATGTTTGAATCTCTTGAAAATCAATCCACTGGTGAACGCTTTTTTCAGGCCCGATGGCTAAAAAATGGTCAGTCAGAAATCTGGGTTGAAGGGCGCGCTATTTTAATTCAATGGAAAGGTAAACCCTCTATTTTGCTTACTGGACGAGATATTACCAGTGCCAAATTGCGTGAAATTTCCATGCAGGAAGAAACCGAGCATCTGCGGCGAGAAAATGTAAACCTTCGATCATCCATGAAAGACCGATATCGTCTGGGGGCAATTATTGGTAAAAGCACTGCAATGCAAAATGTGTACGAGCAAATTTTAAATGCATCAGGCACTGATGCCAATGTAATTATCTATGGTGAATCTGGCACTGGCAAAGAACTCGTTGCCGCAGCAATTCATAATATGAGCCGGCGAAGAGATAAGAAATTTGTCACAGTCAATTCTGCCGCTATCCCAGACAATCTTTTGGAAAGCGAGTTTTTTGGCCATAAAAAAGGGGCCTTTACCAATGCCACTACAGACAGAGCAGGTTATTTAGATATTGCGGATGGCGGTACATTATTTTTAGATGAAGTGGGCGATCTGGGTATAAATCTTCAGGCAAAATTACTTCGGGCCATCGAAGGCGGCGGTTATAATCCTGTTGGCAGCAATGTCACCAAAAAATCCAATTTTCGAATCATTGCAGCGACCAACAAAAATTTGTTGGAAATGTCCAAAAATGGCGATGTTCGAGAAGATTTCTTTTTTCGTGTGCATATTATTCCGATCAAACTCCCGCCTTTGAGAGAACGTAAAGATGACATTCCATTACTGGTTGAGTCTTTTGTAAAAAAATATTCTGAGCATAAAAAAAATGTTATCATTCCTGGACAAATAATGGAAGAGCTTATTCAATATGACTGGCCTGGAAATGTGCGAGAGTTGCAAAACGTTATTCAACGATATCTTACTGTGCATCGGCTTGACTTTCTCAGAGAAGAACGTGCACTATCCATTATTCCCAAAAAGGAAAGTACGCCTTCAACGCATGAAACAAAACCCTATTCTCAACTAAAAGAAGATATTGCAGATCTCGAACGAAAAAATATCATGGAATCCCTAAAAAAAACAAGGGGTAATAAGACAAAAGCAGCGGCGATGATGGGATTTTCAAGAAAAACCCTTTCAAGAAAAATGAAACGTCTCGGACTTGTATAACAGTATTGTAAATTAATAGGCACTATCATTTATTTATTTATTTATTTTTATATTTCAATATGTTGCATTTAAAAATTGAAGCAGCTTATCAATAATCAATCTCTATTGCAATTTACTGGCAATATGGTATAATGATCTTTCAATGTTCATTAACATTGAATAAACTTATGTGTTTAGAAAAAATCCCAAAAGAAAGGAAATCATATGGGACTTGTTGAAGACAAGATTAATGCGCTGTTAGAGCGCGAGGCTGAAATCCAACAAATGGGGGGTGATGTTGCAGTTCAGAAGCATCATGACAAAGGAAAGCTCACTGCAAGAGAGAGATTGGACATTCTTTTTGATTCAGGGACATTCAGGGAAATTGATGCCTTTGTAAAACATCGCTGCGTTAATTTTGGTATGGAAAAAGTCAATATTCCGGCGGATGGTGTTGTAACCGGTCATGGATTGATCAATGGGCGGCCCGCATTTGCATATTCTCAGGAAAGTACGTCCAAGACAGCAGGCAGCCTGGGTGAAATGCATGCAAAGAAAATCTGCAAAGTGATGGATATGGCCCTGAAAGCCGGTGTGCCTTTAATTGGCCTCAATGATTCCAGTGGTGCCCGAATACAGGAGGGCGTTGATGCATTATCTGGTTATGGACAAATTTTTTATCGCAATTCAATCAATTCAGGCGTGATCCCGCAAATTTCAGCAATTATGGGGGCAACAGCCGGCGGTGCAGTTTACTCGCCAGCAATGACCGATTTTATTTTTATGGTTAAAAATACCAGCTATATGTTTATTACTGGCCCGCAGGTAATTAAATCGGTTACAGGTGAGGAAATCTCCTTTGAGGAACTCGGCGGAGCCATGACCCATAATGAACGTAGCGGTGTTGCGCATTTTGCCTGTGAAAATGATGAAGATACCATCAATCAGATTAAACGATTGCTGTCGTATATTCCATTAAATAATATGGAAGATCCGCCTGCGATGGATACCAAAGACAGGGCAGATCGTATCTCCCCGAATTTAAATACGATTATTCCAGATGATCAAAATCAGCCCTATGATATGAAAAAGGTGATTCAGGAGATTGTTGATGATGGCGAGTTCTTTGAGCCGCATCAGTATTTTGCTCAGAATATCATTGTCTGTTTTGCCAGGCTCAACGGGCGAACAATTGGTATCATTGCCAATCAACCCGCAATTCAGGCGGGATGCCTGGATATTAATGCATCAGACAAAGCCACACGATTTATTCGTTTTTGCGATGCTTTCAACGTGCCCTTGTTAACCATTGCAGATGTGCCGGGGTATTTGCCAGGAAAAGATCAGGAATGGGGTGGAATTATTCGTCATGGCGCCAAGTTACTTTGGTGTTATTCTGAAGCCACAGTTCCCAAAATGCTTTTGGTCACCCGAAAAGATTATGGCGGGTCTTACCTGGCCATGTGTTCAAAAGATCTGGGTGCGGATATGGCTTTTGCCTGGCCAACTGCTCAAATTGCAGTCATGGGCGCACAAGGGGCCGCAAATATTATTCATCGAAAAACAATTCAAGCTGCCGATGATCCTAAACAAATGCGCTCTGAAAAAATTGAAGAATATGAAAATCTGTTTTCTAATCCCTATTGTGCTGCCAGTCGAGGGTATATTGATGCTGTCATTGAACCCTCCCAAACTCGGCCCAGACTGATTGAATCCCTTGAATTATTGTGTAATAAACGCGAAATTCGACCGCCGAAAAAACATGGCAATATTCCCATGTAATATTCCAGGAATACGCCTGAATACAGAAAGGATTCATTATGGATAAAAAAAAGATGTCCATTGCAGTCGCAGCAGTAATGAACTACATTTATGAAGAATCATTGGCGTGTGCTGTACATTCAATGACACAACCTAAAATTGCGCCACGACCCAATATTGCTCCCAATACATGGGGTACTAGCGGTCGTTTGGATGCCATGCAATTGCGACAGTTGATGCAATTGAGAACATTTAAATCAAAGGGATTTTAAGGTATGCTTACCTTACAAATTCATCTTTGATACTGATTTATATCAAACTTGCTTTTTGTAAGTATAAAAGGAGAAATTTTTCATGCATGACATAAATGACATAAAGGTTCAGTTAACCGATATGAATTATGAACCGACTCGGCCCAAAGCAGAAAATCCAGTCAAAATAATGGATTTATCCCTTCGGGATGGTCATCAGTCGTTGTTTGCAACCAGAGGCCGTACTGAAGACATGATTCCTGTTGCAGAGTTGATGGATGAAGTTGGATTTTGGGCAGTTGAGATGTGGGGCGGTGCGACTTTCGATGCCATGCATCGCTTTTTAAACGAAGATCCCTGGGAACGTATTCGCACATTGAAACGCTATTTCAAGAAAACCCCTTTTTCAATGTTGCTTCGGGGGCAAAACCTGGTGGGTTATCGGAATTATGCCGATGATGTTGCGCGAGAGTTTGTCAAACGCGCGGCTGATAATGGCATGGATGTTTTCCGCACATTTGATGCACTCAATGATTATCGTAATTTTCAAACAGTTGTAGAAGAAATTAAAAAGGCCAAAAAGCATTTTCAGGGATGTATTTGCTACACCATGACCCAACCCAGACTGGGCGGTGAGGTTTACAATCTGGATTATTTTGTGACAAAGGCCAAAGCACTCGAAAAAATGGGCGCTGACAGTATTTGTATTAAAGACATGGCAGGTTTAATTGCGCCTTACGATGCTTACAACCTGATCAAAACCCTTAAAGAAAGTGTCAGTCCACCCATTCATTTGCACAGTCATTTTACATCGGGCATGTCTCCCATGTCGCACCTGAAAGCAATTGAGGCCGGCGTTGACATTTTAGATACCTGTATGACAGCGTATGCGTATCGTACATCACATCCAGCAATCGAACCAATGGTTATGACGCTTTTGGGCACCAATCGTGACACCGGGTTTGATATCAAACTGTTGGCAAAAATCAATGATATCATGGAAAAAGAAATTATCCCCAAATACATGCATCTTGTGGATGATTCCAAATTCTCAATCATTGATATAAACGTTCTGTTGCATCAGACACCCGGCGGCATGCTTTCCAACCTGGTCAATCAGCTTCGTGAAATGGATGCATTGCACCGAATTGATGAAGTATACAAAGAATTACCGCGTGTGCGAAAAGAATTGGGTCAGATTCCATTGGTCACCCCAACCAGCCAGATTGTTGGCACACAGACAGTCAACAATGTATTGTTTGATGATGAAAACGAACGATATAAAATGATTACTGGTCAGGTCAAAGATTTGTGCTATGGATTATATGGAAAAACAGCCATTCCAATTGATCCTGATGTTCAAAAGAAAGCGCTTAAAGGCTATCCCAGAGGTGAAACACCTATTGATAGTAGACCTGCGGCAGTATTAGAACCCGAATTGGAAAAAGCCAGAGAAGAAATTGGCGATTTGGCAGTTGACCAGGATGATTTAATTTTGTATGCTATTTATCCAGTTACCGGTAAAAAATTCTTGAAATGGAAATATGGTAAGGAGCCAGTACCTGAAGAAGTCAAGCCCAGAACATTGGATGAATCCAAAGCCATGATTGAAACATTGAAAAAGATTCGTAAAGGTGAAATTACTATTCCTGAAAAGAAAGATATTCCTGAAAAAGGTGAAAACCTTCGTGTATTTAATGTTTTTGTTGAAGATGAGTATTATGAAGTGGGTGTCGAACAAGTTGGCGGCGCATCAATGGTTAGTTATGTTCAGGCATTGCAGGCATCGGATGCAGGTCAACCGATTCCTGCCGCACCAGTACCGCAACCAACAGTACCTAAGCTAACAACACCACAGGCACCAGCTATGCCGCCGCCTCCACCGCCAAAGCCCAAAGCACCTGCACCTAAAAAAGAAGCACCCGCAGAAGTATCCAGTGCTGATGGTACACCGCTTAAAGCACCCATGCCAGGCATGATTGTCAATTATGAAGTTAAAGTTGGCGATTCTGTCAATGAAGGTGATACAGTTGTCATTCTTGAAGCCATGAAGATGCAAAACGCACTTCCCGCACCTGCGACAGGGACAGTTCAAGCAATTAATTATGCAAGTGGTGATTCAGTATCGAAAAATGATGTTCTTTGTATGATTGCATAATCTGATTGTTCACACAATATTTCCTTGCCTTGATCCGCAGTCGATAAGTGATTGTCGGATCAGGGCATGGAAATTGCCACAAGTATTTTGAGTGCAACAGGATGTCCCGATCATTTTTTTTTCACCGGTGTTACACTCAAATTGTCTTTTTACAATCAAAACGTTTTGATTGGTCAAATATCAAGGTGTAATCAAAAAGTCTTTAATAGATTACACAAAGACAAAATTTCTAAAGAGGAGATTAATTATGCATAAACGTATGACGAGTCACTTGATAGTGAGCGTTTTTGTTCTTTTTTTATGGGTTTCATGCGGTGAAGAAAACCAAAAAATGTATGAAGCAAAGTATCCTGATGACACAGTTAAAGAATCAGGACTTCTGAAAAAAAATGAAAAAGGTGAATTTCAACGTGAGGGTGAGTGGAAAATATTTTTTAATGATGGAACGCTTAAACAAAAAAAACATTATTTATTGGGCAATCTGGATGGCCCCTACGAAGCATATTTTAAAAATGGAAATAAAAGAGAATCTGGCAGCTATGCAAGTAATGAAAAAGCAGGAAAATGGAGTACATGGAATGAGGCAGGCCAAATCCTTCAGGAAATTGAATATGAAAAAGGTTTAAAAAATGGCAGTTATATCATATATTCTCCGGATGGCCAAAAATTAGTACAGGGCGAATATAAACTTGACAAAAAAAATGGCAACTGGATGAAATACTTTCCCAATGGAAAACAAAAAGAAAAAGGGGGATATATGAATGGGAGAAAACATGGCTCGTGGTATACCTGGGACGAATCCGGTCAACTGGTTGAAAATTTAAACTATGTAAAAGGTCAGGTCAGTAACCAAAAATCTTACAACCGAAATACACCTAAACCGAACCAACCATGATGATTATTATATTTCTTTAAAGAAAAACGAAGGAATGCTCTAAAAATAATATTCTCATTTTTTGATTGAACAAAAAATCAAGATCGTGTAGAGACGTAGCTACCTCTTTACAGTACATTTTCTTCAAAACGAACAATATCAATACTGGGGAAGTTATTTTCAGAGTATTCCTAAGAACTTTTAATAGATATCCAATACTTACAGGAGATAATGATGAATATTCATGAATATCAGGCAAAGGAGTTGTTTAAAAAGCATCACATTCCAATTCCAGATGGCGGCGTTGCATTTAATGTTGACAGCGCAGTCAGTATTGCTGAGGCACTCCATGACTTTCCAATCGTTGTAAAAGCCCAGATTCATGCCGGTGGACGTGGAAAAGCTGGCGGTGTTAAACTTGCGAACAAATTGTCCGAGGTTAAAAAACTTGCAAAAGAAATGCTGGGCATGACACTGATTACAAAGCAAACCGGTCCCAAAGGCAAACGCGTGAATAAAATCCTGATTGAATCTGGGGTCAATATTGACAAAGAGTTGTATTTCAGCATCTTACCGGATCGTGCATCTGCCAGGATTGTTTTGATGGCAAGTTTGGCCGGCGGCATGGATATTGAGACAGTTGCGGAAGAAACACCAGAAAAAATTGTCAGGGTTTATGTGGAACCCCTTTCAGGACTTCAGGGATTCCAATTACGACAACTGGCTTATGGCCTTGAATTGCCTCCATCGTTGATTCGGCAGTTTTCGGCGATGGTCCGCAATCTTTACGAACTGTTTGTGATGAATGATTGCTCTCTGGTGGAAATCAATCCTTTGATTATTACCAAAGAAGAACGACTCATGGCAATTGATGCCAAGATTAATTTTGATGACAATGCATTGTTTCGGCAAAAAGAAGTTATTGAATACCGCGATGTTGATGAGGAAGACCCATTGGAAGTTGAGGCTTCGAAATATCAGTTAAACTATATTAAAATGGAAGGCAATATTGGTAACATGGTCAATGGTGCAGGGCTCGCCATGGCGACAATGGATATTATCAAACAGGCAGGCGCTGAACCCGCTAATTTTCTCGATGTTGGCGGTGGGGCCAATGCCGAACAGGTTGAAAATGCATTTCGAATCATGCTGAGTGATCAGAATGTCAAAGGAATCCTGATCAACATTTTTGGCGGTATTTTACGATGTGATGTTTTAGCCACTGGTGTGGTTGAGGCATCAAAAAAGGTTGGACTGTCATTGCCAGTTGTGATTCGTATGGAAGGCACCAATGTCGAGGCCGGTAGAAAAATTCTGGAGGATTCAGGATTAAATCTCATGACAGCGACTGATCTCGCCGATGCTGCACAAAAAGTCGCACAAATGGCCCAGGCCTGATTATTTGAATAGGAGAGAAGACATTATGAGCATATTTGTTGATAAAAATACACGGGTTCTTGTCCAGGGCATTACCGGAAAGGAAGGCTCTTTTCATGCGCGTCAGTGCATTGCCTATGGTACAAACGTTGTCGCAGGCGTTACGCCAAACAAGGGTGGACAAAAGATGGATGATGTACCAGTATTCAATACTGTTGCGTCAGCAGTGAAAGAAACTGGTGCCGATTGTAGTTTGATATTTGTACCGGCCCCTTTTTGTGCAGATGCCATCATGGAATCAGCCGATGCAGGAGTGGAATTGATAGTTGCCATTACTGAAGGTATCCCGGTATTGGATATGATGAAAGCCAAGCAATATATTAAAAGCTATCCAGTTCGACTGATTGGCCCCAATTGTCCGGGGATTATCACACCTGGAGAAGCCAAAATTGGCATTATGCCTGGAAATATCCATAAAGAAGGTGGTCCCATTGGTGTTGTCTCACGATCTGGCACCCTGACATACGAAGTTGTTCATCAGTTAACCCAAAATGGCCTGGGGCAAACAACATGCATTGGTATTGGCGGTGATCCTGTAAATGGCACCAATTTTATTGATGTGCTTGAAGCGTTTCAGGCGGACAACAAAACTCAGGGCGTTATTATGGTGGGTGAAATTGGGGGGAATGCTGAAGAAATGGCATGTGAATATATCAAACAACACATGACCAAACCAGTTATCGGCTTTATCGCTGGGCTGACTGCACCACCAGGACGACGTATGGGGCATGCGGGTGCGATTGTCAGTGGAAGCAGCGGCACCGCTCAGGCGAAAATTCAGGCCATGAAAGATGCCAATGTCAAAGTTTGTGAAAATTTGGGAAAATTGGGTGAAATGGCCAAGCAGATTTTTCAATAATGGGATATTTTGATCATGCATGAAATGGGTATTGCCATCCAGATTATCAATATTGCCAAATCATCCATTCCAAAGAAACTCGAAGGGGTGCCGGTTGAACGTGTCAATATAGCTGTGGGGAAAATGTCCGCCATTGTGCCATCAAGCTTGACATTTTGTTTTGACATTGCAATCAAAGAAACGCCGCTTGAAGGTGCGAAACTTCATATTGAAGAAGTGCCGGTCACCCTTCGGTGTAAAAACTGTAATAATAGCTGGACTGCTGATCAGCCAGTTTTTACATGTGAAAAATGTCAACAAAATGACATTGAAATGCTTTCTGGACGAGAATTGGATATTGTTTCTATTGAATTGGCTCAGGATTCTTGAGGTATGTACAAGTTAGGTGTTATTCATTTGCGCGTTTTTCAAAAAAGGGGGGGCATTTTTAGCCCTGAAATGCTTAAGAATGCACTGAAAATAAGTTCCCCATTTAAAAAAAAATGTTCATCGGGGTTTTTGTTCTTTAGAGACGAAGCATGCTACGTCTCTACGTGCCAAACTATTATATTATACGTTCAAGATAAATGGGAGCACTTATTTTTCGAGTATTCTTTAGTGAAAAAAACATTATAAGTTCCTTTAGGGACGACACATACTTGGAGAAAAAAATGGATGCAAAAAAAAAATATTCAATTTTGTTTATTCTGATCCTTGGTATTGGCGCAGTTTATTATTATATATCCCTTGAAAAGCGTCCAAAAGATTTGATTGCAATTGTTGGCAGCCAGAAAATTACTATCCAGGATTTTGAATCAGAAATGAAAAGACGCGGCCGTCATCAATCAGCCAAATTTGATAAAAATCTATTACTTGATGAAATGATTTTAAGAAGCTCAATGGTTGATCAGGCAATGAAAGCAGGTATTGATCAACAACCAGATTTTATCAGAATGTATGAAAATCTGCTTATAGGGCAATACAAAAAGCATTTTTTAAAACCCAAAATTGATACAGTTGATATGACTGCTGATGAAATCCAGAGATACTACTCTGATAATATTCAAACATATACGCAGCCTGCCAAAGCTCGTCTGGCAATCATTTATATGAAAATACATTCCAAAATGTCTGATGCCAAAAAGCAACAAATCATGGACAGAATGATTGAAGCACGCAACAAAGCAAAACAACATGTTCCAGGAAGGGGATTTGGCCCGCTTTCTGTTAAATATTCTGAAGATCAGGTATCGCGCTATAAAGGCGGTGACATTGGATGGCTTTATGAAAATCAGTCTTATCGATGGGATGACAATATTGTTAAAGCAGGTTTTGCATTATCTAATATTAATGATGTGAGCGATATCATTACAACTGATAAAGGACTCTATATTGTCAAACTTCTGGATAGGAGGCCATCAACAGTAACCCCTTTTAAAAAAGTCAAAACACGAATCCGACACAAACAATTGATCGATAGAAAAAAACAGATTGAAAAAAATTTTGAGACGAATGTTAAAGAAAAGACATCAATAAAAATTTACCATGATGTTTTAGACAAAATTACTGTGCCTGAAAATACATTACAAAAGAACCAGTTACCTGTTCCTTCTCCATGAACGAATCGTATAATATTCTTGACATCAATATTTTTTTGAATTAATGTTATTGGTTTTATAAATAAAAATTATAATAGAAAGTTATCCAGGTGCGTATTTATAAACAATCTAATAATTTAAATACGCCTGATTATTGACAGGCTTGCAAAAAGGCAGGCAAAGATGGTCGTATACTTTGATTTTCAATCTTACATGAAAAGAACAAAGTAGAGCGGCATTCGGGGAAAAGCTTATGAATAAAATCCATTTTATTGTATTTTCATCGAGAGGCACGCATTCAAAGCAATTCAGCGTTAACAAAATTTTGATGTCAACCGCAACCATTGCTTTTTTGCTTTTGTTGGTATCACTTATTTATATTGTACCAGATTATTCGTTTCTCAAAGCGAACTATGTTAAAGATGCTTTGCTCAAGCAAAAACTTGAGAACAAAACAAACGAACTGATCGCACAACGTCAGCAAATAAAAAAATTTGCAAAGGAAGTCAACAAGCTAAAAAATCGTGTTGCGTATCTCAATCAGTTTGAAATGAAAGTCCGCACATTGGCCAACCTGGATATGCCATCAGAGGATAGTATTTTGAGTGTTGGTGGAACATTGCCCGAGGATCTGGATGCCAGTCAATCTCTCGAGGAAACACACAGTGCTTTGGTGCGAAATATGAATGATCAGGCAGATCAAATTCAGACTGCAACCTTTTGTCAGGAAAAAAGCTTTGTACGCTTGCTTGATTCCCTTGAAGAACGTCGAGAAATTCTGGCATGTACGCCATCAATTCGGCCAACAAAAGGATGGTATTCATCACCATTTGGCTACAGGGTTTCGCCTTTTACTGGACGTCGTGAATTCCATAAAGGCGTTGATATTGCCAATCATGCCGGTACAAAAATATTTGCTCCGGCAAAAGGTCTGGTCAGCTATTCAGGTCGAAAGGGTGGGTATGGCAGAATGATTGTCATTGATCATGGTCATGGCATGGAAACTCGCTATGCGCATATGGACCAACTGTTCAAAAAAGATGGCGATATCGTTAAGCGAGGCGATATACTTGGCACGATGGGCAATACAGGTCGAAGTACCGGTCCGCATCTTCATTATGAAGTTCGATTAAATGGTGCGCCAATTAACCCCGCGAATTACATTGTGAACTAAATTAAGGGATAAAAACAATATGGCTATTGTGAAACCATTCAAAGGGATTCGCTATAACACGAATAAACTTGATATTTCTAAAGTTGTGACGCCCCCTTATGACGTTATTTCTGAGGAAGAACAAGATGCTTATTATGCCTGTGATCCTTACAATATTATTCGATTGATACTGGGGAAACATCTCAAAGGAGATGACAAAACGAAAAACAGGTATTCACGTGCATTGGAATGTTATACAACATGGCAGGATGATGATTATCTCATTCGTGATCAACAGCCCGCATTATATTTAACATCATTGGACTTTTCCATTGATAACACACAGTACAAACGATATGGACTGGTTGCGTTAGTCAGGTTGGAAAATTTCGATACAGGTGTGGTAAAACCGCATGAGAAAACATTTTCCAATATCAAATCGGAACGTTTAAAATTGATGATTGCCTGTCAGGCAAATTTTAGTCCGATATTCTCATTATATCCAGATAAGGATCGTTTGGTACTGGATACATTGCTTCAATCTGTGGACAACAACCCCCCCGAATTATTCTTTGATGATGATAAAAACCAATCTCACAAATTATGGCGAATACTTGATCCGAACGTACATGCCACAATTGAAAAAGCAATGGCCGAAAAACCCATATTCATTGCTGATGGACATCATCGGTATGAAACAGGTCTTCAGTACTTGCGCTATCTGGAGCAAGAAAAAGGGAAGCTTCCAGAATCTCATCCTGCCAGATATATCATGATGTATTTATCCAGCATGGATGATCCCGGGCTTGTTATTCGTCCTGCACATCGTCAATTAACAACACTGCCAGAACAGCATTTAAAAACGTTTTTAAATAAAGTGTCGCAATATTTTGATGTTAAAGCATTACCCTTTGATACGAATTCAAAATCTGTTGTACTGGCTCAATTCATGAATGAACTATCAGAAGGAAAAGACTTACATCGGCTGGGAGCGTATTACAAAAATCATTCTGCATTTATTTTGTTGACATTGAAACCAGGCGTTATGGATAATGAACAAGAAATCGAACCTGCTTTACGAGATCTTGATGTTACCCTGCTAACGCAGTTAATCTTAGAACGTATATTGGAATTGGATCAAAAAAGTCAGGACGATGAAAACAAAATTACTTATACCACAAGCATTGAACAGGCGGTTGACAATGTTGATCAGGCGAAATGCGATATGGTGATGTTGCTCAATCCCACCCGAATTGATCAGGTTGAGGCTGTTGCCAATGCAGGATTGACCATGCCGAGAAAAAGTACGTATTTTTATCCAAAAGTCATTACCGGATTGGTTATTAACGATCTGGTTTAGCATCAGGATTTCATAATGAAAAAAAGATATGTCTGTTTTATAGCAGTTTCATTTTTTATAGTTGTTTCATCCATACCCGCACAAACATTAAATATTCGGGCAGTAGGTGATATCATGATGGGTTCTCAGACCCCCAGACCGGTGTTGCCCAATGATACGCATTTGAATCAAGCAAGAAAAATGAAACCATATCTTGCTGGTGCTGACATTGTATTTGGAAATCTGGAAGGCGTTTTTGTCGAGCCAGATACCCTCCCAACAAAATGTTCGGAAACATCACGCAATGCCAAAAAATGCTATGAATTTGGCATGCCATCGGATCTGGCAGATATTCTGGTTGATATGGGGTTTACAGTTTTAAGTATTGATAACAATCATACATCAGATTATGGCGATGAGGGCTATCAGTTAACTTCTGACATACTGGGGGACAAAGAGATTCATGCGGTACCAAAAGGTGGACATGTGATTGTCAGAATCAAAAAAAAGCGCATTGCTGTTGTCGCATTTGGATTTACTAAAAATTCATATCTTTTAACCAATATCAAGCAAACAAAAAGAATCATATCTGGTTTATCCAGGAAATACCCGATAGTTATTGTGTCATTTCATGGCGGCAAAGAGGGAAAAGATGCCCAACATGTCAAAGATGAAATGGAAATGTTTTATGGTGAAAAAAGGGGGAATCTGATAGAATTCGCCCATGCGGCCATTGATTCGGGCGCAGACCTGATACTTGGTCATGGGCCGCATGTTCTGCGAGCCCTGTCATGTTATCGCAATCGTTTGATTGCTTACTCGCTTGGTAATTTTTATACATTTGGTCAATTTCGTCTTAGCGGGCCGGCGGGCATAGGTGCTGTTTTGGATATTCAAATTGATGATCACGATGGGCGGTTTATCAGGGGAAAAATTATACCCACTGTTCAGATTATGGGCGGAGTGCCAATGATTGATCATAAAAATGAAGCCATAAAAATTGTAAAAGAATTGACAGAATCCGATTTTCCTGAAATTCCTTTACAAATTTTAGCAGATGGCACGATTAATTATAAAAACTAGTATGTCCAGAACCTTATTCAGCACAGAAGAAAAAATTATTTATACAACAGAACAACTGTTGTCTGATAACACCCATGCTGACAATCCTTTACTAAAGGATGTCAAAGACCTTTTAAACAAATACAAAAAACTATACAAACAATCATCAAGACTCATAAAAATGAGCGATCGGCAGCAAGAACAATTGCGAAGTGCTGAATCTGCTCTCAGAGAAAGCGAGGAAAAATATCGCGGTTTGTATAATTCCAGCATTGATGGCATCATATATTTAGATATGGAAAATCGTATTCAAGATGCCAACCCATCGTTTCTGAACATGATTTCATACACGCATCAAGAGCTAATAGATAAAAATATTACAGAATTAATCCCATCCAAATGGCATGATATGATACATGATATCACAAAAAATCAAATCCTTACCCGAGGCCACACTGATGAATATGAACAGGAGATAATTGATAAATATGGAAATTGTATATCAGTTTCAATTTGTTCATGGCTGATACGTGATGATAAGGACAATGCTGTTGGTGTATGGTCAATTATCCGAGATATTTCAGAACGAAAACGTGCCGAACAACTCAAGGCAGATGTCGAACGTATGGTTCGTCATGATCTCAAAACACCATTAAATGGCGTGATTGGCTTATCTCAACAGTTGATGCAGTCAATTTCGCAAGAAGCTCAAATGGCTGAAAAATTAGAACAGAAAATCCAGCTTGTTTTAGGTGATTTTCAGAAATAAACATTCTGTAATGGATAAAAATCCGAAATTAAAGTACTAAATTCAATTTTAATTGAACATTTTATTGAAACAAGAGCCAACGCAATGATTTTACATGGTTATAGCATTGTTGCTTTAGGATATTCATACAAGTAATGGAAGTTATGAAGTGGTTTTAGTTGGTATAAGATGAAATAAAACACTTTTAATTCATCTTATTCATCTTCTTCAGTGTAATCCTGGTTCAAAAACAAAAATGAAAAGTTTGGTACGCATATGCTTGATTTTAAATTGTTGAACAGTCAAGCAT
>Ga0272440_1000623_pt1 | contig 29772 bp, 19 predicted proteins | sample SSMMMBAug17_FD_192440 | JGI IMG/M metagenome (GOLD analysis project Ga0272440, IMG submission 192440) | Marine sediment archaeal communities from Little Sippewissett salt marsh, Falmouth, MA, United States - SSM-MMB-Aug17 | ecosystem: Environmental > Aquatic > Marine > Wetlands > Sediment ... | reverse complement strand
AGTAGTTAACACTTTTTTGGAATTTTCAAACTTGAATATCAGGCTTAAACCTCATAATCTTTAAGCCCAGAAAATTTTCAAGCTCCAAATTTATTCCTTAAGTGTTAACTGGGAAATGAAGGATGCCTAATATTTCCTGTGTTTTTTATTTTCAGGCCATATCAGAAACAAATGCTTTTCGAGGAATTCTGCATCAATGGGGAGAATCTCTCCACTTCATAGTATAATGCCAGGTCAGTACATTATATCTATAACTATTTTAAATTATTTAAAATTAAAACATTTCTTTCTTTGGCATAATCATTGCCATTATGAAGTTAAACCCGTAAAAAGCAGGAGAGAAGAAAATGACAAAAATTCAACAAATGAAAATACAAACCAAAATTTTTGGCGGTTTTGCAATTATGTTGATCCTTATGGGCGTGATTGCATGTGTGAGCTTTGTCAATTTTTTCAATACAATTGAACGAATTGAAAAAGCGGATGACATGAATCGGTTGATTAAGGATTTATTGCAAATCAGACGTTATGAAAAAAATTATATTATTCGTAATGATAGAAAGTATATCGATAAGGTTGATCAGTATACATCCAGTATGATCGAACTGGCACAAAATAGTAAAAGTAAATGTCGTCTGCCTGGTTTTAAATCCAATATGGACGATCTGATTCTGGAAATTGAAAAATATCATAAAAGTTTTCAAATATTTGTATCAAAACTCGGGCAACACAAGGTTTCAAGCGAAATGATCGCATTAATTGAATCGCTTGATGATGACATGGTCAATGCTGCGCGTATGATAGAATCCATTGCCAGCCAGTATAGAAAAGCCATGAAAAGTGAGTTAGAACAACGCACTCATATGGCAATCATTTTCGTTTTATCAACCACAGGCTTTGCCATAATTATCGGATCAATTTTTGCCTTTATGATTACGCGAATGATTTCAATTCCATTAAAAAAAGTCGTTGCCAGGCTGACAGAAACATCATCACAGATATCAGAGATTTCCGCGTTTATTTCAGATAGCAGTGCTTCTCTTGCTGAAGGAACCACACAGCAGTCAGCGGCATTGGAGGAAACTTCTGCCAACCTTGAAGAAATATCCAGCATGACAAAAAATAATGCCGAAAATGCAACTTTTGGTAATACTGCAATGAAAAAAGCACTTGACGCTGTAGCTGATGCCAATTCAGATATGGAGAGTGTCAATGCGCTCATGGACAAAATATCTGAAAGCAGCCAGGAAACACATTTGATTATTAAAACCATTGATGAAATCGCATTCCAGACCAATCTGCTTGCACTGAATGCTGCGGTTGAGGCTGCCCGAGCTGGTGAGGCAGGGGCAGGATTTGCTGTGGTGGCCAATGAAGTTCGCACGCTTGCCATGAGATCGGCTGAAGCTGCCAAAAATACAGCGAATCTCATTGACACTTCTGTGACACAGGTCAATCAATGTTCTAAACTGGTTGTTCAAACGCGTCAATCCTTTCATCGCGTATCTGAAAGCGCTGAAATGATCAGTAAAAATGTTTCACAAATTATGTCGGCATCACTTGAGCAATCTGAAGGAATCAGTCAGGTGAATCTGGCTGTTTCAGAGTTAGAAAAAGTGACACAAATCAATGCCCTTAAATCTGAGGAAGAAGCAGCATCTGCCGAAAAAATGAGGCAAATGGTTCACGTAATGAATAATTGCGTAGAACGACTAATGTTCATTATCGAAGGGAGGGTATAAACAATGTCTAAAATCAACAATGAAACATATCTCAAACGTATTATTCTGATTTTTATGATTGTTATCCCCTGTATTCCATTTATTCTGGTTGTTGGAATTGGTTATTTTTCATTTATCAGGTCCATTGAAGTCAATGCGATTTCTAATATGAAACGTATTGTTGAAGATCACAATCATATGATTCAATCATTTCTTAATGAAAGAAAAGCAGATCTTGATTTTGTAGTAAATGCTTTTGCTTACACTGATTTGATTCAATCGGAAAAGCTAGAAACGATTTTTACTATTTTGCAAAAAGAATCCAATACATTTATTGATATTGGCATATTTGACGAATCTGGTGATCATAAAGCATATCATGGTCCCTATCGACTGACAGGAAAGAATTATATTGATGCGCCATGGTTTAAGGAGGTTGTCAAAGAGGGATGTTATATCAGTGATATTTTCCTGGGATTTCGTCGCATTCCTCATTTTATTATTGCTGTCGCAAAAAAGGAAGCTGAAAAAACATGGATAATCCGTGCAACTATAGATACCTGGTTGTTTAACAATCTGGTTAAAAATGTTCGCATTGGAAAAACTGGCGAGTCATATATTCTCAATGCAGATGGCATTTTTCAGACAGATCGCAGATCTGGCGGTAATTTAATGGATAAAGACAACAGTTTCTCTATTCCCACAAACAAAAATCAGGAAATCAATACTTTTTTAAACACCGATCCTTCAGGTGAAATCTATTTATATGCAATTTCCTGGCTAAAAGTAAAAGATTGGCTTCTAGTTGTACGTCAGGAAAAAAATGATGCATTTAAAGAATTACGAAAAGTGGTCTACATTTCTGTGCTTATTGTCGTTTTTTTTGGGGCGGTTATAATACTATCAGCGTTTTATATCAGCGATCGTATTGTGAGAAAATTAAAAAAGTCTGAATTTGAAAAAGATCATTTAGAAGAACAATTGATCTGGGCATCTCGATTGAGTGAAATTGGTGAAATGGCAACAGGTTTTGCTCATGAAATCAATAATCCGCTTCAGGTCATAAAAAATGAAAAATCTCTGGCAGAAATATTTCTTTCTGAATTAGTCGAAAAAGGCCAGATAAAGGATTCAAATAATCTGGAGGATATTTTTGCCTCACTGCGACAGATTGATACACAAATCAATCGATGCGCACAGATTACACAATCCATACTGAACTTTGGACGTCAGGGAAATACTATTCCCAGTTCCATGAATTTAAAAGAATTTATTCCAGAAGTAATTCAAATTGTTGAAAATAAAGCCAATGTCAGTGGCATTCAAATTATCTATGATAGTGGTGATGATATTGCTGCAATCAAAGGTACCCCCGGAGAACTTCAACAGGTATTTCTAAATCTTTTTAACAATGCGATTGATGCCATTGTCACCACGCATCCTGATGGCGGCGGACGTTTACATTTGATTGTCGAAAATTCTGGTAAATATGTTTCTATCAAAGTGATTGATAATGGTTCAGGGATCAGTGAAGAAAACATGAAAAAGATATTTTCTCCTTTTTTTACGACAAAGCCAGTGGGAAAAGGGACAGGTCTGGGCTTGTCTGTCTGCTATGGAATTATTGACAGTATGGGAGGAAAAATGACTGTCGAAAGTAAAATTGCAAATGGCACGACATTTACAATTTTATTGCCGGCTGAAAACAAGTAATAACTTATGGAGGCGATTATGGATAAAATGAAAATATTGCTGGTCGATGATGAAGAGCGTTTTTTAGAAACGACCGCAAAACTTTTAAGTAAAAAAGGGATTCAGGTAGATACAGCGAACAGTGGTTTGAAAGCCATGAACATGCTGGAATCAAAAGATATCCATGTTGTTATTCTGGATGTCAAAATGCCGGGTATGGATGGCATTGAAACACTGAAGCAAATTAAAAATAAGTTTCCTTTAATTGAAGTCATCATGCTGACAGGTCATGGAACGATGGATTCTGCCATTGATGGCTTAAAATCAGGTGCATCAGATTATCTGATAAAACCTGTGGATATGGATGTTTTAATTAAATGCGCTGAAACAGCATATCAAAGACTACAAATACAGGATGAAAAAATTCGGATGGCACAAAGTCGCAATTTTATGAAATCACCAAGAGAAATTATCAAACAGGCCAATACAAAGGAGGCATAATATGAGCCCGAAAATTAAAGTATTGATGGTTGATGATGAAGATCAATTTAGGGAAACCAGCGCAAAAATACTTGAGCGTAAAGGATTTCAAACAACTATGGCTGCCACTGGCGCTGAAGCTTTAGACATTATCAAAAATTCGCCCCAGGATGTGGTGGTTTTAGATATCAAAATGCCTGAAATGGATGGTCATACAGTTTTATCCAAATTAAAAGTCATTGCCCCGAATACAAAGGTTATTATGCTGACAGGTCATGGTGGAAAGGTATCTGCAAAAATTTCTCTGGATTTGGGTGCTTTTGATTATCTCAATAAACCCTGTGATATTGATTTATTAGCTACAAAGATTAAAAATGCCCATGAATCTGAAACAAAAAAACCAAAAATTGAAAAGCAAGTCAGAGATATCATGATTCATATTTCTGATTATTCTACCATTACTGAAGATAAAACCATAAAAGATGCTGTCCTTTGTTTAATGAAATCTTTTGATAACGTAATTTCGAGTTCAAAATTACTAAAAACAGGACATCGTTCAATCCTGGTATTTGATAAACAAAATAAGGAATTAAAAGGTATTCTGGGAATCCTTGACCTGATCGGTGCTTTAAGACCTGCTTATCTTCGCATGCCAAAACCCTCAATGGCCGAAAGTGTCCAGTTTTCTCCCATGTTCTGGTCTGGCATGTTTACTTCCCAGACAAAAAGCATTGAAAATATGAAAGTCAGTGAAATTATGTCTGAGGATATCCCCTATATTCATGATGATACAAACTTAATGGAACTGGCTGATATCATGTATAAAAATCAATTAAGGCGAATGATTGTATTAAATGATTACAAAGTTGTCGGGGTCGTTCGTGCGCAGGAATTGTTTTTTGAAATTGCCAACTGCATGACTTAACCATTAAACGATAAGGAGAATCATAAATGAAATCTTCACCAACAAAAAATGCCACTGGATATGATAAATATGTAGATTGGCGCATTTTTATTATACCAGTCGTATTGTTTATTGTTATATTATTATTGCCAACGCCTCATGGTATGAAAGATGTCGGAATGGAATATCAGCTTGGAAACAAGGCAGTAACCACAAAAATAACGACTGATCTTTTTCATGTCAATGCTTCAGATGCACTGCAATGGCAAATACTGGTGGCCCAAATAATGGCACAAAATATGAAAATGGGCGCCCTGAGCCGAGATCGTTTTTTAAAAAGAAATCTTGATTGGTGTAAAAAGTATAATATTCCTGTTGATGAAAAAAATCTAAATAAAGCAATAAGTTATATCGAAAAACAGGTAACAGACAAGGATTATGAATCGCTCATGATAGTTGCCTTGAAATTTCTGAAACATGACCTGGATTATCATGATCTGTCTGAAAAAGAAAAAGCCATTGCAGATAAAGGGGCATGGCATATCAAAGTTGCAATTGCCATGACTGTATTTGTGGTGATCTGTTTTTTTACAGAATGTATGCCATTACCAGGTGTTGCCTTTTGTATTGGTTTAATCCTTGTATTCAGTGGTGTAATTTCAAGAACTGTGGTTGCGCAACTATATTGGAGTGATGCCTGCTGGTTTATTATGGGGAGTCTCATGTTTGCTGCGGCGTTTGTCAAAACAGGCGTAGACAAGCGGTTTTGTCTGATAATGTTTAGAAAGCTCGCTGTGCCAAGTGTGAAATGGATTACCCTGATATTTTTCTTGATTATCAGCCCATTGGCTGCATTTATATCAGATCATGCGCTGGCTGCAATGTTCTTACCCATAGGAATGCTGTTGTATCAAAACAGTCTGTCAGAAGAAACGCCTCAGGATCCAGAGCTTGCCAAAATGTTGATGATCACGATTGCATTTGCCTGTAATATCGGCGGCCCGGGCGCGCCATCAGGCGGTGCCAGAAATGTGATCATGATGACTTATCTATCAGATATGTTTGGATATGATATTGGATATTTCCAGTGGATCACCTATTGTTTTCCATTTGTATTGGTCATGATCCCCATCACATGGTTTTTGCTAAACTTTCAGTTCAAGCCAAAGGTACAATCTCTGGCACCTGCCATGAATCAATTAAAGTATGAAATCAAAAAAATGGGCGGATGGAACCGAAAGCAAATATGGGCACTTGTTATTTTTGTTATCATGGTTTTTGGATGGTTTACAGAGAAGTCCTTTTATAATTATGGCATATATCCGATTCGTCTGGGTATTGGTGTCATCGCCATTGCGGGTGCTGTGGGATACTTATTAACAGGTGTTGTCAATTGGCGCGATTATCAGGAAAAGGTTGACTGGGGTGTTGTATGGTTGTACGCAGGTGCAATTATATTTGGCAGAACATTAGATACAACAGGTGCTGCATACTGGATGGCACGAAGTGTATTGGATGTATTGACATCATTGAGTATTGAGAGCGGCACTGCATTGATGCTCATTTCCAACTGTTTGACTTCATTCATAACCAATCTTATGGCAGATGGCCCTGCAGCAGCCGCGGTTGGCCCGATATCTTTGAATCTTGCAGCCATCGCACATCCGGGAACAGTATTTATTCCCTTCATGGCAATGGCAACTGCAATAGCATCCTCTTTTGCCTATTGTTTAATTATTGGTACTCCTCCCAATGCGATTGTCTATGCAAGCGGTTATCTGGAACCCAAAGACTTTTTTAGAGTGGGGGTTCCGCTGTTCTTTATTGCAAATGTGATGTTGTTTATAATGAGTGCTGTCTATTGGACATGGAAAGGTTTTTCAGGGCTGCCTGGAATTTAAGAAAAAACTTGCTATTACAGGAGGATACAATGTTACGAAAAAAATTTTGGCAGTACTTTCAAACATCAAATGGAAAAACATATTTTTCAAACCAAACTGAAAGACAACTGTTTTTTATACTGACTATTATCATGTTAGTGATTGGTTTGATTTCGATTTTGTTGTCATAGCCTTGTTTAATATTGAAAACATACGCATTTTATTTATCTTGATCGTACAAATAATAAAGGACATGTAGAGACGTAGCATGCTACGTCTCTATACACGACCTTATTTTTATGTACGTTCAAGAACAATGAGCATGTTATTTTCAGATCATTCCTAAGAAACAACCGGTAATCCGCCATTGTTCCAGGCAGTCATCCCGCCAGCAAGACTGTGAACATGTTGAAATCCCTGACTTTGAAGATAACTGGCTGCAATATTCCCTCGATATCCAACGCCGCATGTAATAATGATTTCCTTATCCTTTGGTATATCTGGTGTTTGTTTTAGTAAGGACGTTAATGGCAAATGCGTGGCTTCTTTGATATGGCCATTATCCCACTCAGCCTTAGTGCGGACATCGTAAAAATAGTCGTAGCGAGACTTTTCAAGTTTATTTTTCAGTTTTTCAGTTGAAATTTGCCATAATTGATTAATGGGATAACCAGCTTCCTGCCATGCAGCAATGCCCCCATATAGATAGCCAATAATATTGTCATAGCCAATTCGGTGAAGATGCGTTTCCATCAGTTCGTATTTTTTTTCATCAGACACCAGTAAAATCAGTCTGGCATCAGGCTCAATTACCATGCCGATCCAGTTGGCTGTTTGTTTAGCAAATCCAATGTTTATGGCGCCAGGAATATGAACACCACCGAATGCCGCAGTATCTCGTGTATCCAGAACCAGGGCCCCTTGATCAATTTCTTGTTTGACCTGGGCGGGGCTCATATCTCGAACGATTGGACAACGATCCAAAAGCGGTGCGCCATTTAAGTTTAAATTGATAATGTTGGTAAAACTTTTCGGACGTTCAGGAAAACTCTGTTTCATCTGATTAAGGAAACCATCTTCAGACAATTGTAAAACAGGATTGGTTTTTTTCTCAAAGCCAATTGTGGAATTGGATTTGGCACTCATCCCTTTTCCACAAAGCGAACCTGCACCATGAGAGGGAAATACCTCAAGATTATCTGGCATTGCGCCCAGTTTATTGTATAGGGATTCATACAAATTATGCGTTTGCTCCTCAATCAATTCCGCGCCAGCCAGATCTGGGCGGCCAATATCACCCACAAATAAGCAGTCACCGGTCAAAACCATCCAGGGTTCCTGACTTCTTGACAGGTCAGTAACCAGAATAGACATTGAATGCGGTGTATGCCCGGGTGTTTTTAAGAATTGTAGTTTCACATTACCAAAAGTCATTGTTTGCGATTCTTTCAAAGAAGTGTGTTTGAATTTGATAGGTGTATCTTCCATGAAACATATTTCTGCGCCAGTTCGAGATTGCAGCTCTTGATTGCCGCTGACATGATCGGCATGCACATGGGTTTCAAAAATGTGAGTTATTTTCATACCATTTTCTCTTGCCAAATCAATGTATGTTTGCACATCTCTTTTGGGGTCTACAACACAGGCAACTTTTGCCATCGGACATCCAATCAGGTATGATAGACATCCCATACCATCTACTGTGATTTGTTTGAAATACATTTTTTCCTCCTATTATTTTAACATCCTCATTTTTATGATCGAACAAAAAATAAGGTCGTGAAGAGACGTAGCAAGCTACGTCTCTTCAGTACAATACGAACATTTATTATCGTCCAACTTTGGTTTTTTCAGTTCAGGCGGACAATCACTGACTAACAAGGACACCCACATCACGCGTCTAGGTGCTTCTCTTGCGATATGCCATAATGGATCAAGATCACCACTATTTTTTGAATATTCAAAGTTTTTTATATGATCAATCAGATAGTCAAATTCAACCTTTGGATCCAATGATCGTTTTTAATCCGGGCAATATTTTCATGAAAGGAATAACCTGAATGTTATCTTCATAAAATTCTTTGTGTCCGCCATAAACGAGCCAGGCTGTACTCATGGGATAATCATTTATAAACGATTTCAATCCTTTCAGATCTTTGGTTGAATACGAACTCTTTCTTTTAATTTCAAAGGCATGTAAACCCAGTTCTCCATACAAAACAAAATCAACTTCAATTTGTGTTGATGTTCGCCAATAGTATATCGTATAACCGAGCTGATAATATTCATTTAAGGCGATTAATTCCTGAAGAAACAATGTTTCCAGCGCAGCGCCTTCAATTTCTTCAATGGTATCAAGCGGCCCTTTTGGCCGAATCGCTCTGTAAACGCCAACATCAAAAAAATAGAATTTGGGATGGTGTATCATTCGTCGTTTCGCGCGTCTGGTAAAAACTGGCAGACGAAAAGCAATTAACAAATCTTCTAAAATGGAAAAATAGTTTTCAACCAATTTTCGGTTTAAAAAACATTCTCTTGCGATTTCCGAAATATTTAGAATTTCACCCTGTGAAAAACTCGCTGTTTCTAAAAATCTGGTAAAATTTCCCAAATCCCTTGTAAGGCCTTCCTGTAATACTTCTTCGCGTAAATATGTTGTGACATAGGACTTTAAATACAGATCTGGATTCTTTTCTGTGTAAGCACTTGGCAAATGCCCATACTTTAGGGAATAAGTGATATCAAAAGCTGATGATAATTCCTCACAACACAATGGATTCAAATAAAGTGTCAACGCTCTTCCAGCTAATAGATTGACATCTTGCTTTTTTAGCTTTCTGGCGCTGGAACCTGTGAGAATAAATCGATATTGATACTTTTCAATCAATCGATGCACTTCATCCAGCAGCTTTGAAATTTTTTGTATTTCATCAATAATAATATAGTCTGAAAAATGCTTTGGAATCATACTTTCAAGTTTATCAGGCGCGCTAAGAAGCCTAAAATACGTTTCAGATTCCAATAGATCAATATATAAAGCCGATTTTAACTGTCGTCTGAGCCAAAAGGATTTCCCTGTTCCTCTTGGTCCAAAAAGAAAACAGCTTTTGTCTGAAGGAAACTGTACGATTCTATGAAATATGGTTTGCATCATTTTACCTGTATGTTGGTTTTTTAAATTCCATTTTACATGAATTTTTAGCTTTTTCAACTCCATTTTGCAAATTTTTTGAATAACAATCAAATGACAATGTTGAACTCAACGTTCCTGATGTAGATGACGATTCTGTTGATTTTTTGAATACTGTGCTGATATTTGGCCGATACCATCTGTTGAAAATTAGTGCAGGGGCGAACCTGAAGTTCGCCCTCGTAAAGCGGGCTGAGCCCCAGAAAGATCTGTAGTTATATAAAAAGGTTGGTTTTTGTCTGATTACAGGCATCCAGAAAATCAGCAACCCCACCGATTTCAATGCCATCAATTAATTCATCCTGAGTAAGCCCCATTGCATCCATCGACATTGAGCAAGCGACCATTCTAATACCTGCTTTTTGGGCATCAGCCAAAAGACCTTCGAGAGAGGGAAGATTTTTGCTGTTCATACGCCATTTCATCATGCGTGTACCCATACCAGCCATATGCATTCTTGAGAGGGGTAAGGCATTTATTCCTTTGGGCATCATCCGACCAAACATTTTGTCCATAAAGGTTTTATCCTGAGGCATGGCAGTCATATCTTTACGAAGCACGTTTAATCCCCAGAATGTAAAAAACATGGTCACATCTCCACCCATTGCCGCTGCGCCATTTGCAATGACAAATGAGGCTAACACTTTGTCCAATTCACAAGAAAAGACGACCAGTGTGGCACCAGTTTGCGCTGAAACAGTTGTTGTCTGAGTCGCTTGTGCTTGTTTTTTTGCATGACCGGTAATAATCCCCTTATCTTTGGTTACTGAAAGAACTTCAAGTCCATTGGCTTTACAAAAGGCATTGAAATCATTTGCAAAACCTGGATCGGAAGCTTTAACAATTATTTCTTGACCGGATTTGAGCTGACCGATAGAATCCTTTATTCTCAAAATCGGTCCAGGGCAGGCAAGCCCGCAGGCATCTATAGATAATGGGGCAAGTTCATGTGATTCCATAATAATATCTCCATCCTTTTTTTCATTAATCTGTTGCAAGGGTTGTGGGTCTTTGACATTAATACCACCAATCATACTGTATACATCAAAACCATTTTGTTTTAATACGCGGCTTGCAAAGTAACTCATTTTACCCAATGCGCAGACTGTAACTACTGGTTTGCTGATATCAATTTCATCCAATCGTTTTCGCAGTTCAGTCATGGGGATATTGGTTGCGCCAGGAATTGGATGCAAGTCCGCGCTTTCTTTCGTGCGTACATCAATGAGTTGTGTCTTATTATCATTTGGGAAATCATATACCGGCGACATCAATTCATCATTGATATTCTGAGCCGCAAAACCTGCAATATTGATAACATCACGCGCACTGCCAAAAGGTGGTGCGTATGCCAATTCGAGATGGCATAAATCATCTACATTCAATTTGCCTTTGATTGCAGTACTGAGAACATCCAAACGTTTATCCACGCCATCATAACCATATGCCTGACCGCCCAGTAATCTGCCATCATCAGGCGACCATAGAATTTTTAAAGTCAATGGTACAGCTCCGGGATAGTATCCCGCATGTTGATTGGCTGTAACGATTACGCTTTTGTATGCGATGGATTCGGCTGTCAGTCGTTTTTCCGAATATCCTGTGATACCGGCAGCCAGGCTGAAAACACGCACAATTGAAGTACCAATTGTGCCTGGATAAGGTCTTGCTTTATCACCTAAAAACATATGATCTGCTGCAACGCGTCCCTGTCGATTTGCCGGTCCGCCTAAAGGAACAATGACACGTTTGTCTAAAATGGGATCATCTGTTTCGGCCACATCACCTGCCGCATAAATATCTGGATCTGAAGTTTGTAAATATTCGTTGACTTTGATTGATTTTCGAATACCCAACGTCAGGTTGGCATCTTCAGCCAATTTTGATTCGCATTGTACGCCGATAGACAATATTACCAGATCAGATTCAATGGTTTTGCCTGAATTCAAGTGTGCCAATAAAGTAGATTTCTTAGGTTCAAATGATGCTATGCCATCACCCAAAATCAAATTGACATTATTATCCAATAGTTCTACTTGAATATGTTTTACCATATCTTTATCAAGCACAGGCAGTACCTGATCCTGAAGTTCTACAAGATGGACATTTTTGCCCAAATGAACAAGCATTTCAACCATTTCCAGGCCAATGAATCCTGCGCCAATAACGAGAACGTTCATTGCCGAATCCAACTTATTTTTAATATTGTCCATATCCTGAAGGTTACGCAGAATCAGAACTCGTGGATCATCAATGCCCTGCATTGGGGGACGAATCGGCTTGGCGCCGGGTGCAAGCAAAAGCTTATCATATGGAAATTGACATTCTTTTTTTTCGTTATGATCGTATGCAATCACCATTTTTTGGCGGGTATCTATTTTAGTCGCTTCAGTACGAACAAAAATATCGACATTAAGCAATTCTCCCAGGCTTTCGGGGGTATGAATGGCCAAAGCTGATCTTTCGGCAATTTCTCCACCGATATGATAAGGCAGTCCACAATTGGCAAAAGAGATGTCTTCACCTCGCTCAAGGATAGTTATTGAAGCCTTTTCAGATAATCGACGTGAGCGGGCTGCTGCTGATGCACCTGCTGCTACTCCGCCGATAATTACAAGACGTAAGGGGTCTTGTGTATTTTTATTCTCTGAATTCATAGATTCCTTTTTGCCTCCTTTTATTAGGCGTTTCAGCGAGTTTGACCTTTACGAAAGATCAAATCTCTCCAACTTTAGTATTCCTTAGCGATTTGATTTTTTAAACTATTATTCATTGTATGATTTGTTTATGGAATTTAATAAAGCTGGATCATCTGTAATGATGCCATCAACACCCATTTTGATAAAACGTAACATGTCGTTTTTGTTGTTAACAGTCCATATGTTAACCTGAATTTCTTTTTGATGCATCCTGTCAATAATGCTCTGATTGATTTGTTTCCAGTGTGGATGATAGGCCTGTGGATTAAGCCTTTTAAGTAATTGGAATAAATTGTCATCCGGTTTGTCTATCAGTACTGCGATTCGTGCATTGGCATCAATATTTCTGATTTGAAATAAATAATCAATATTAAATGATGAAAAGAGAACATGCGGCAAATATGTATTTTTTTTTACTGTATCATACACATGCCTGGCAATGGTCTCATGACCGGAAAGACCATGAATATCTTTTATTTCGATATTCATTTCAATTCCAAGTTTTTTTGAAAGAATAACAGCATCATCAAGAAAGGGTACATTAAACTGTTTAGAGGAGGGATTAGCGAGCGTATCAATAAAGGCATAACCGAAATTCAGTTTAGAAAGCTCTATACTTGTAAAATCACAAACACGCCAGGGCTTCCTGGAATTAAATTCAGTAAACAAATGAACATTCGTTGTTCGCGCCAGTGTATCATCATGAATGATGATTAGCTTATTGTCCGAACTGTACTGAACATCCAGCTCCCACATTGAAGCACCAGAATTATGCGCAAGTTTAGCGGCTTCAAGTGTATTCTCAGGTGCAAGTAATCTTGCGCCTCTATGTGCAATATTGGTTATCATGAATGAATAATATAAGATTGTAAGGAATGCTCAAAAAACAATCGTATTGTGATTTTTGGACTGTAGAAACGTGACATGCCACGTCTCTACACGACCAAATTTTTTTTAATAATCCAGTAAATGAATCATGAGATTTTTTTAGCATTCCACAGTAATTGACAATTTGACAAAAAGTACTTTAGTCGGGCAGTGATAGAATTATTGAAATCCAAACTAAAGTACAGTGTATACAATTATTAATCTTCATCAGTTGGAACGTAAACACCTCTTGATACAGTCTTTATCATTCCTTTGGTACTCAATTTATATAAGGAATTACTGATTTGTTTTTTGTCAAGCTTGGTTGCTTCCTTAATTTTTTCAACTGTCGCACCTTTTCGACTTCTCTTAATAACCTTGTATACACGATCTAATACAGTAGGTTCTTTCGATTTTTTAACCAGTTTTTTCTTTGGTTCAGCTTTCTTTGGTTCAGTTTTCTTTGGTTCAGTTTTCTTTGGTTCAACCTTTTTTTTCTTGATCTTTTTTATAACTGGTTTTACCGCTTTTGTTTCTTTCTCCTCTTCTATAGTTGTATCAGAAAGCGGTGGTTCTTTTTCAATAGTTTTGTCCATAGATTCATCACAGGAATCCAACATACTCTTTGAAAGAGCATTCAATTCTTTTCCAATATTTGCCAATGCTTTTGCCATGGCTTTTATTGTTTCGTTTGTCATTATGTAAACCTCCTAAATTAATAATATAACGTTAGAATAATAAAAGTTTATCCTTTTCGTTGAGCATACAATAGTAAAATAAAACTCTTGTCAAGAGAAGAATTATTTTTTTTTATTTTTTTCAATAATAATATATTTTAGATTAAAGAAGTATATCCATGCTGAATACTTTAACGCATTTATTTTGCCTTAATTTATGGGTTTTTAAAATATTTATTTTTTTCCGACAGGCGTTAATGGAATAAAGAGTATTATCAATTATAATGCTGATCAATTCTCAGTTTCCAATTTTACATATCCTTATGGCCGCTTTATTTGACAGAACAGTTATTAAAATAAAAACCATATTTTGAAATGCAAGGATTAACCATTATGGAACTCTCTGAAAATAATTTCCCCATTATTGATATTGTTCGTTTTGAGGTAATTGTACTATAGAGACGTAGGATGCTACGTCTCTACACGACCTTATTTTTTTGTACGATCAAAAAAAATGAGGAAGTTATTTTCAGAGCATTCCTATGAAATTTTAAATATCTAATTTGCATATTTAAATTTGATATGGTATTTATTGTCAATTAAGTTTTCAAAAGAATTAATTAAAATATTATTAATATAAATGGGGGATGCATAGGAAGGCTCTGAAAATAACATACCCATTTTTCTTGATCGTCCAAAAAAATAAGGTCGTGTAGAGACGTAGCATGCTAGGTCTCTACAGTACAATTACCTCAAAACATACAATATCAATAATGAGGAAGTTATTTTCAGAGCATTCCATAGTATTCAGACTAAACAGTGCTTGTCCTCCTGAACTGGAAAATCCAAAGTTGGACGATAATAATAAGAATTTGATTAATAACGATCTGATCATAAACATATATAAATAAGAGGGCTCAATGGAAATTTTAGATGAAAAAAAAGATGTTTTACAAGAAATGATTAATACTGGTATAGGGAAAGCCGCTGTATCTTTTTCAGACATGTTGCACAAAGAAATAAAACTTTCTGTTCCAACCTTACTTTTTTATTCTTTAAATGAATTGGATGCTTATTTAGGCAAAATGCGAAACAATGAGTATGTAAATGTCATACAATGTTTTTCAGGCGAAATGACAGGAAGGGGCATCGTATCCTTTCCTTTAATTGGTGGTAAAACCATTATCAGCACATTGATGGAATATCCTGATTCCTGCGAACCTGATTTTGGGGGTATGGAACGTGAGCTAATTGCGGAAGTAGGAAACGTTATCATTAGTGCGGTTGGAAGCTCAATATGCAATATGGCGGAAATTGAGACGTTTTATCAAATGCCTGAAATTGAATTTTCCAGTCGAATAATTACAACAGACAGTGAATCCGCTGACAATATTTATTGTGTTGGTGAAGGTGAGTTTGCTGTCGAGGGAATCAATATTGAAGGTAAGATTCTTTTTATTATTACCTATTCAGAAATTGAAGTTATTATTAACAAGTTACTTTATGGAGTATAATGAATGAAAAAAATTTTATTGGTTGATGATTCTCGATTTGTTAGAATCACGACAAAAAGATTATTAATTGAAATGGGATATGATGAATCAATAATTTACGAAGCATCAACAGGTGAGGAAGCCATTTCTCTGCATGATGAAATTCGTCCAGATTTCATTTTACTTGATTTATTAATGCCTGGTATTGGCGGAGAAGAAGCTTTAAAAGCAATTCGAGCGAAAGATCAGGATTGTTTTATCTCAATTCTCAGTTCCAATTTTCAAAAACCTGTTCAAGATCGTATGTTGAAATCAGGCGCAAATATGTTTGTCGAAAAAACAATTACGATTGACAAATTGAAAGAGGTGTTGGATAGATATGAGTCAACAAGAACAATTTGAATTTGATCACTTCTATAAACATCTTGACTCAGGCATTCTTATTGTTGATGACAATCTTGCCATCAGGTATATGAATTATTGGATTCAAACCAGACTTTCTTGTGAACAGAAAAAAGCGAAAACAATGGCACAGCTTTTTCAGGGCCAAAACGATACATATGCCGCTAAATTGACTTTGGAAACAATCAAAAATAGAACCAGCCGTGTGATATCTCAGGCATTGCATTCATATTTTATTCCCATTCCAGACAAAAGATTTTCAGATGGTTTTATGCGTCAGGGATGTTCACTCTGTCCTATTAAAGATCCTATATCAAATACATTATTGGCTTTTATACAGATTCGGGATGATTCGGATCGGGTGCTTCAAATAAAGCAACTGATTCGTTCAAATGAGATTAAAAGTCAATTTCTTGCGAATATGAGTCATGAAATTCGTACCCCTATGAATGGCGTTATTGGCATGACTACTTTGCTATTACAAACAGAACTGGATGCCAAACAGCGTGATTTTGTGGAAACCATTCGTGTTTCAGGTGAAACGCTATTGTCGATTATTAATGATATTTTAGATTTTTCAAAAATTGATTCTGATAAAATGGTCCTTGATAAGCAACCATTTAATTTGTATGCCTGTATTGAAGATGTAATTGAATTATTATCTACCAAAGCATACGAAAAAAAGCTTGATCTTTTGTATCACATTGATACAAATGTCCCCTATTCTATTATAGGTGATGTCAACAGATTAAAACAAATTCTAATCAATTTGATTGGTAATGCCATTAAATTTACAAATCATGGCCATGTAATGATTTCAGTATCTATTGAAACGCACATTCAAGACAATGTTGTGTTAAAATTTTCTATTAAAGATACAGGGATAGGTATTTCAGAAAAGGCGTTATCAAAACTGTTCCGGCCGTTTCAACAGGCCGATTCTTCTATCACAAGAAAATATGGCGGTACAGGACTCGGACTGTCAATAAGTTCCCGCCTGGTGGAAATGATGGAAGGAAAAATTTGGGTGGTCAGTACACCTGAAAAAGGGGCAAATTTTTTATTTACAATTAAAAGTCGGGTTGCTCTTCAGGAAAGACAAGATTCAGTTGCTGATTATATTTTTCCAAAGCGTATTCTGATTGTTGATAGAAGTGAATTAAGCTGTCGTTCATTAAGCAATACTTTAGCAACCTGGCAAGTTAAATCTCATTTTGAGCTGTCTGGAGAAAAAGCGATTTCTAAACTCATAACCGATAAAAATTTTGATATGGCAATTATTGATATTGATACGCCTGGAATTGATGGAATAACACTTGGAAAAACAATTCATGGACTCTCTGAGTATCAGAAGATGCCCTTGATTCTTATAAATTCAACTTCATTTATTAAAGATAATGATAATAAGATTTTTTCTGCTGTACTCAAAAAACCGGTTCGAATGTCATTGTTGCAGGACGCACTGTTAAAAATATTTGATAAAAACTCGCATCAGGATATTAATATTCCTGTGACAGATAAAAGTACACGATTGAATAATAAAGATATTTCCAAAAATAAGCTTCGCATACTCATTGCTGAAGACGTTATGACAAACCAGAAATTATTACAACATATGCTGAAATCAATCGGTTTTTGCAGTCCAGATATTGTTTCAAATGGAATTGAAGCTATTAATGCATTGAAAAACAAGACATATGATGTTATTTTTATGGATATCAACATGCCTGAAATGGATGGCATTGAAGCCACCGCATATATTCGTCAAAATTTTCCCAAAGAAAAACAACCCAAAATTATCGCTCTGACTGCTGATGCTATTATAGGAAAACGCGAACAATACTTGAAAAATGGAATGGATTTTTACATGACTAAACCTGTTCAGCTTCAGAAATTAAAACAAGTGTTGGCAGAGTGTTGTGAGTGAAAAATGTGGACAAGTTTTTATTGTTTTTCTGTGGTTATAGCATGTTTGTGCATCAAAGCTAAACCTTTTGCTTTTGGTGCAGCTCACACCTGTTCAATCATCGAATGAAAAAATATACAATCTCGTCCTTAATTTTTTTTAATTTCCAGTTGCGTCTAATTTAAAAATATGATTAATATATAAGTTTAAAATATTTGTATTAATTTAAAAAAATGGTGATCAGCACCAAAGGGAAAGTGGAGGTATAAGATTTTGCATTATCTGTTTTTCATTATTTTAGGCCTTTGCTTTGGCTGTCAGACAGCATTGGAGCCGGATAATCAATATACGACTGTATATGAATATGCGGCGGAATCTGACAATGTGCCAGAGAGGCATCACGAGCAGTATACCGGAAATTCACAGGATTATGATGACGATCAATTATCGACTGAAGACAATAGTCCTATGGAAATGACTATTCAGGCGCCTTTTCCAGAGCCAAGATCAAAACATGCAAACAGGCTTCAGACGCCATCATTTTCTGAATACCCCAAAGTTTCGTCAGATCAGAAATCGTTGGATGAAGCGCTTGAATTTTGTGAGGCAAGCCAGGAATACTGGCAGAAAGGGGAATTAGATCACGCAATTGATGCTTTAGATCAGGCCTATCAGTTAATTTTAGGTATTAACACAGATGATCCCGCACTTTTTCAACAAAAAGAAGATCTGCGGTTTATGATTTCAAAGCGAATCCTTGAAATTTATGCATCGAGAAATATTGTTGTCACCGGTACGCATGATGCAATTCCAGTTGTTTTGAACGATCATGTCAGGCGAGAAATTAAGCGATTTACAGGCGTGGAGCGCTCTTTTTTTATTGCTTCGTATAGACGATCTGGTCGTTATCGGCCAATGATTGTCAAGGAACTTAAAAAGGCGGGATTACCAGAAGCACTGTCATGGCTTCCATTAATCGAAAGCGGATATAAAGTTAAAGCGCTTTCAAAGTCACGTGCACTTGGCCTTTGGCAATTTATCCCTTCCACAGGGTACAAGTTTGGCTTGAAACGTACTCGATTTATTGATGAGCGTATGGACCCCTATAAGGCCACCATGGCTGCAATTGCATATCTAAAAGAACTTCATCAGATTTTTGGAGATTGGACAACTGTTCTTGCTGCTTACAATTGTGGTGAAGGCCGTGTGCTTAGAAAGATTCAACGCCAAAATATAAAATATCTGGATAATTTCTGGGACCTGTATGATCGACTTCCCCTTGAAACTGCCCGATATGTTCCCAGATATCTTGCAACATTATATATTATCAATCATATGAAACAATGCGGCTTTAACCCCAATGACCTGGATACGCCTCCGCCTGTCGAGGAGATCGTAATTAACCGGCAGGTTCATTTAAAAAACGTGGCGGCTTCTATAAAAATACCGGCTGAAACATTATATGAATTGAATCCTGAATTACGTTATCGGATTCTGCCACCAGAAAACTACCTGCTTAAGATTCCTATTGGAAAAAAACCGCAGATTTTGGCATCTATTGATAAAATGCCATTGGCTGGATTGTCGAGAAGAACTCATGTAAAATATCATCGTGTACGAAGCGGTGATACTCTTTCAAATATTGCGAAACGTTATGGTGTAAGTACCCGAGATATTCGTTATGCCAACCGCATGCGGAATAATCGAATTATTGCTGGTAAAACGCTGAAAATCCCATATGCACGTGTATCCAGGTCAAGATCTTCGAAAAGGTCATCTGCATCTAAATATCGGATTCGTAATGGTGACACGCTTTCCAGTATTGCTTTTAATTTTGGGGTGAATGTTGACGATCTAAAGGCTGTCAATAGCCTGCGAAATAGTCATATTGTTGTTGGCGATGTATTGAATATCCCAAAAAATAAATATGTTCAACGAAAAGAAAACAAATCAAGCAGACGAGGCCAGAGATCCAGTCTGATAACGCACTATGTTAAACAAGGCGATTCTCTCTGGAATATTGCGCGAAAGTATGATACAACAACTAAAAATATCGTTCGTACAAATAATCTGACCTCAACACAATTATCCATTGGTCAACAATTGAAAATACCGGTCAACACCAAAGAAAGTACAAGAAGCCATCATAGATATCGCGTAAAAAAAGGTGACAGCCCTTTTCAAATTGCAATGGAGCATAACATGACATTGGCGGATTTCTTACGATTGAATCGGTTAAATCCAGGAAGTAAAATATTTCCTGGTCAGATGGTTAGTGTCGAATAGTTTATTTCGTTCGCCCTCGTAGCTCAGTGGATAGAGCAAAGGATTCCTAATCCTTGTGCCGCAGGTTCGATTCCTGCCGGGGGCACTTATTATTTCCTGATATTTTTTTTTTGACCTGCCAATATAAAAATGTGCTATAAGATTTTAGTTTTAGGTGGATATTATCGTACAATTTTGGTTTTTCCAAAAGCGTGATGTGGATGTTGGTGATTGTTATCAAGGATTGAAACTCCCAAAGCTGCACGATAATAATAATTTTCATAACTCAGGCACAGATTTATTCAGCGCCTGCCTGAGAAACGTTAAGGTTATAGAGATGAATTGGATTGCCTGGATTATTCTCATAGCGATAATTGTCGATTATCTGTTTAACTTCATGGCAGATATTGTCAATCTGAAGCAATTAAGCCCTGTCGTACCTGAACCATTTCAAAATATTTATGATGCCGATCGGTATGCCCGATCCCAAGAATATTTGAAAGTCAATACCCGATTTGAGTGGTGGGTGTCTTCATTGGATTTGATAATTATTTTGATTATTTGGTTTGGTCATGGATTTGCATATCTGGATGATTGGATTCGATCCTATGCATTGGGGCCTGTCGTTTCAGGATTGCTTTATGTAGGGGTTTTGGGCATTATTAAACTGTTTTTATCCCTGCCTTTTTCAGTCTATTCAACCTTTGTCATTGAGGAAAAATTTGGTTTTAACAAGACCACTGTTAAAACATTTATTATGGACTTAATCAAAAGTCTTGTCCTTTCTATTATATTAGGTGCCCCATTGTTTGCTGGCATACTATATTTTTTTGAAGTTGCCGGAGACAATGCCTGGTGGTATTGTTGGATTGTTGTTACGATCTTTGTCATAATTGTCCAATTTATCGCACCAACATGGATCATGCCATGGTTTAATAAATTCACGCCGCTTGAATCGGGTGAACTAAAAGACATGATTTTAGATTATGCCAGGTCCATTCAATTTTCTTTGAAAAATATTTTCATAATTGATGGATCAAAACGAACGAACAAATCCAATGCTTTTTTTACAGGATTTGGAAAGAATAAACGAATTGCTTTGTATGATACCCTTGTAGATCAATTAACTCACAGCGAGCTTGTTAGCGTTCTTGCACATGAAATGGGGCATTACAAAAAGAAACACGTATGGATTAATATGGCAATTGGCTTTTTGTATTCTGGCGTTATGTTTTATTTGCTGTCCATTTTTATTTCCTATGATGGTCTTTTTGATGCGTTCTTTATGAATCAGTCTTCAGTGTATGCAGGAATGATATTTTTTGGGATGCTGTTTTCCCCTATAGATTTTTTTCTGGGAATTTTACTTCAGAGCCTGAGCCGATACAATGAATATCAGGCAGATCAGTTTGCAGCGCAAACGACTCAACAGCCTGATGCATTGGTCTCTGCTTTGAAAAAACTATCTGTTCAAAACCTGTCAAATTTGACACCGCATCCCTTATATGTTTTTTTAAATTATTCTCATCCACCGGTATTGCAGCGCATAAAGCGGTTGATATCTTCGTAAACTATTAGAATGTATGGTTATTCATGTTTGTCCAAATTTACAAAACACTAAAAGATACGTATGTCGTCGGGCGAGAATCCTTTCTTAAACAAATGTTGACTCTCTTGGCCAACCCGGACGAAAAAGGCGCATTTCTGTATGGGCAACCTTGTATTGGCAAAACGTCTGCATTGGATGCCTTTTGCGCGCTGATTCATCATAAGAACATTCATATCCCTATATATATTGATCCGCTTTCCCTGGATAATACTTCTCTTGAAGCAATTGTTTCCGAGATAATGCATCGAACTGTCACTCAAATGCGTATCGCTTTTGATCTGTCTGATGATCCAATCAATAATTTTTCGCAAGCTTTTTTGCCCACAATCCATGAACAACTGACACCCGATAAGAGACTGATTGTTTGTATGGATGAATTTGATTTGTCTGAGGATTTTTCTGATTCAATTCATCCTTTTTATATATGGTTGAAATCTATTTTGCCAAAATTGAAGGGTGACATATTTTTTATCATTACCGGTGGAAACGTATCAACCGACATAAATAATATCTATATGCCGCATTTTATAAATTTTCGCCTGCATCAGCTTTCCACCATGTCCTTTGATGAAACAAATGCCCTGGTAAAATATGTAGAGAGAAATAATTCAATTCAATGGCCGGAAAAGATAGTTGCTGCGATACATGATTTTTCTGGTGGATATCCCTTAATAATTGATGCGGTTTGTCGTGAATTCAGAAATCTGCCATACGCGGCATCGCCTGACCAGACATTTTCAGGTGTGATGCTTCGATATGAAAAAAACATGAAATTGATCTGGGAGAGATTAACGATTGATCAAAAACTGGTCACTGCCTGTCTTGCAGAAACAGAACACTATCTCAGTCAATGGCAGATTGAACAACGTCTCGATGAAACTCGTAATTCTTTATTTTATGAACGTTTAAAGCATGCGTTGCAGATCTTAGAACTCTGGCAAATAATTTCGCAAGACAATAATGGATATCAAATCAATTGTTCGTTTTTATCTGCATGGATTCGGAGAAATCACCCCATTCAAACAATTCTCAGTAATGTGGATTCTCTTCCTCTGGTTAGCGACTATTTGTATCAGGCAGCTTCGCATTTATTTCAATCTCATCGTGTCAATGATGCCCTTGAGGTGGGCCGGCATATCATTCGTTTTCATCCAAAACATATTGAAGCCAATCAGATGGTTGCAGATATTTTGATTGCACAGGATCACTGTATTCAGGCGCAAAAAATTCTTGAACAACTATTCAAAATCAAACCTGATGCCGCCAAATCCCGATTGATAAATGCGTTGAAAATTCAGGCCAATTCACTGGAGGCTTTATATGCATATTCAATAGATGATTACAGACATTCGTCAATTAATGCGCATTTAAAAAATATTAAATTGAGATATGCAGATCCTAAAGATCAGAACAATCACTTGTTGATTGTTTACGAAAAAATTCTTGAGCTTGATCCAAATGCGCATGATATTCATGAAAAATATATTAATTTAATACTTAAACATCAGAAAGTTAAAGATTTTCAGAGAAAAATTGCCTATGAAAAAGATATTTTAAGTCATGAACTGAATGCATACTTGCTCACTGAGGCAACCAACAAAGTAAAACAAATTCAAAACCGAATATTGTTTTCCCAGATTTACCTGAAAGCATTGGATGCTTTATTGTCAGGCCAGAGCCAAAATGCCAGCGATTTATTTTTGCGCGTGGTTTATATGGATGAAAAATGTAAGGATGCCCGACGATTTTTGTATTTAGCCAGACATTATTCTGAAATAATTGAAAGCGCCATAAAAGCATCTCAGACAGTAAAAAAACTTCCAGATAAAGTTTTATCTGATGAACAATTAATTTTAGAAACAGAAGTGGATCAATTATCAGTAAATCCGCATCACAAAAGTAATATTTTGTTGTGGCTTTTTTTAATGATTTTAATTTTTGTTGCGATGTACGTCATGATGGATGGATCACTGAAATGAAAGATGATACGAAAAAACCAGGAAAACGAAAACGATTTTTTGGGATCATTGTAATCTTGATCACTGCGGGTTTTGCATATTACAACTGGTTTCAGGATAAGCGGGATAATTTTTTTAAAAATGAATCTGCATTCCGAAGACAGAACCAGGACATGCCATCTGAAAAAGACTGCAAAATTAACTTGAACTGGCATACTGATGCGAAACAATTATACCATCTGGATGTTGTTAAAATTGACCAGACCTATCCATCAGCCCTTGAAGGTCAGATGCCTGAGAAAGACAATTATGTATTGCAAATTCATATGGAAATACGTTGTACACTGAATATTCGCATATTTGGCATAGATGAGGAAAATGATATTGTTTATATTGGGTGTCAGTTGTCCAATGTCAATGTCCGCGCTGGAGAGTCCTCGGATTCACTGGCCCATGATGAAGATCTTGAAGCGCTATTTCGTCCTTTTTTCTTGATTGCTATGCATACCAATGGTTTGCCAGACCAGTTTTATTTTCCGCCCCATTTAGATTCGCAGAGTCGGATTTCGTTATCTGAAATTATTTATGCAATTCAAACAGTTGTGCCATCAGATAACAATCGTTCTTCTTCCAGAAAGTGGCGTACCCAAGAACAACATGCCTTTGGTAAATTTAAAGTGGAATACATGCTTGAACCCCAATCTTGTAAGGCTTTGACAAAACAAAATATTCGATGCACTGTATTAAATGATCTGGATCATGGTACATTTAATACAGATCAATTTCAATTTAGAGGCATCATTGAGCAATCTAACCATCAGATAACACTCTCAGGTGATAATGCCTCATGGATTGAATCATATGCTGGTGAAGAAGTATTTGCCATATTTGTTTCTCAGCATGCAGTATGGTACAGACGACAAACGAAAATATTGTTAACCCCAGATTTGCAACAGCTAGATCCGGATCTGTTTATTTGGGAAACAAAAATGCCTGTATCTGAAATCATTCATTCCTTTGCTGATAATGAGAAAGAGAAAATAAAATTATCACAAAATATTAAACAAAAAAAAATGTCTGAAGGAATGGCTTTATCCACGCAACTGGAAATGTTCCAAAAAGATATCCTTGAAAATGCATCACAGGATGTGATATTAGAGCATATTCATACTTTGGAAGAGTTTCTGACAAAGTTTCCTGAAGAAGCGGGGTTTATTCCAGACCTGATAAAGAATCTCAATATTCAAGGTCGTACAGCCGAGAAGATTATATTAGTCCTGGAGATGATCGGACATGAAGATGCACAAAGCGCAATTAGCGATATATTTTTGGATTACAATCAAGCGCCGGATATTCGATTGAAAGCCGCTGTCTCGGCAGGCGGTATTGCATCACCAAAACCGGTTTTGATCAATCGATTGTTTCAATTAATTACTAAGGAACAGGAAAGCGATGATATTCAGGCAATAAATCGTTCTGATGCTGCCATACTATCGCTTGGACTCCTTAATCAAACATTGGTTAAGGCCAATAATTCGGTTTCAGCAAATTTTATTCACAATCGACTGATCGGAATGTTGCAAAACTATTCTGATGAACGTCACTTGATTGCCTGTATCAAGGCATTGGGTAATGCCAGAATGCCTGAAGGCACTGAATATCTGTTACCTTTTATTGAGTCGAATATCACGTCAATTCGACAATCGGCAATTCAGGCAATTGGAATGTTGGATGTTCAATCTGACGAAATAGATCAATTGTCTGAAATGGAGCAGACGCCTGAAATTGCAGTTTCATCTTCAGAACAACTGACAGCAAATGTCTCTGCCAGATTGATTAAGCTATATTATCAAGAACATGATAAGCAAATTCGGCAAGATATTATTAAAGCTGTCATTAATAGAAAAGAACCTGTGGCTGCTCATTTGTTGGATGATATTTTGCAAGATGAAACTGATACGATTATTATTGATATGATTCAGTCTTATTTGGAGAAATATTTGCAAATAAATTAATGAAAGAAATTACTCGGTGTAATCAAAATATGATATGCCAACTTTGGTGTTTACACGCATCTGATATGTAAGGAATGTTCTGAAAATAACTTCCTCATTATTGATATTGTTCGTTTTGAGGTAATTGTACTGTAGAGACGTAGCATGCTACGTCTCTACTCGACCTTATTTTTTTGGACGATCAAGAAAGATGGGTATGTTATTTTCAGAGCATTCCTAAGTCTTTGCCAGTAAATGTCAGTTCATACAAAATGCGAAAACCAACGTTGGAAAAGAATAGACTTATTTTATTAAAAAAAATAGGAATAATAATGACAAAAAAACGTTTAATCAAATCTTTATTGTCAGGGATTATAATTGCTTTCCTGACCCAACAACTTGCATTTGCAGACATTCATTCTGCATTACTTGGAGATGAACCACTTGATAAAAAAGACTTTTATACGCGTCTTGAACCTGAGCAGGAGCATAAAGCAATTGTCAAAAGCATTGTTTATAAATTGAAATACCATCATTATCAAAAAGTACAATTGGATGATGATTTATCTGAAATTATTTTTGATACATATCTTTCTGATCTGGACCCATCTCGTCTGTATTTCTTACAATCGGATATTGATTCATTTTCATCCTATCGTAAGCAAATAGATGATTTTATGAAAAGTTCTGATCTTGTTGCGGCATATAAGATATTTAATCAATATCAGCAACGCGTCATTGAGCGAATGATTTTTACGTTGAAATACATTGACAATGATGCCAAAAAAATTGATTTTTCAAAAGATGAGTATTTTGAAACAGATCGCGAGATGGCGCCCTGGCCAAAGACGTTAAAACAGCAAAATGAATTATGGCGTAAACGACTGAAAAATGAAATGCTGAACCTGGTACTTTCTGGTAAGAAAATGGAAGATATTATTCCGCTGCTTCATAAAAGGTATCGAAGTCAATTGAATCGCGCCAGTCAAACGAACAGTGAAGATGCGTTTCGTATTTATATGAATGCCATGACACAGGTTTACGATCCGCATACACAATATTTTTCGCCCAGTGCATCGGAAAATTTCAATATTCAGATGAGTCTATCCCTTGAGGGCATTGGTGCAGTACTTCAGCGAGAAAATGAATTTACAAAGGTTTTGCGCCTTGTGCCCGCCGGGCCTGCTGACAAAGCAGGGGAACTTCAACCTGGAGATCGGATTGTTGGTGTTGGACAGGGCTCAAAGGCTGATATTGTCGATGTTATCGGTTGGCGTTTAGATGAAGTTGTTCATTTGATTCGCGGGCCAAAAGGTACTGTTGTCTATTTGAGAATTATTCCTGCGAGCGCTGCGGATGATCAAACTACAAAAGTTATTAAAATTACACGTGATAAAGTCAAACTTGAAGAGCAGGCTGCACATAAAAAAGTGGTGCCAATCACCAGAAATGAAAAAACATTTAATATTGGTGTGATAGATATTCCAACATTTTATCTGGACTTTAAGGCCTATCATGAAGGGGAGTCCGATTACAAAAGTACATCCAGGGATGTCAATCGCCTCATTGATGAACTGAAAAAAGAGAACATATCTGGCCTTATTATTGATTTAAGAGATAATGGCGGCGGTGCCTTACAAGAAGCCAACGCATTGACCGGTCATTTTATCAGAAAAGGGCCGATTGTTCAGGTTCGGGAAAGCAATGGACGCGTGACACGATATTTTGATCGACATTCGGATATTGTTTATGAAGGCCCTTTATTGGTCATGATGAATCGTATGAGCGCTTCAGCATCAGAAATTTTTTCAGGCGCTATCCAAGACTATCATCGGGGTGTCATTGTTGGCACGCAAAGTTTTGGTAAGGGAACAGTTCAGTCTTTATTAGATTTGCAACAGGGGCAATTAAAGATTACCCATGCCAAATTTTATCGCATTTCAGGAAAAAGCACTCAATATCAGGGCATTATCCCTGATATTTTATTTCCGCCTTTATACAATCCTGAAAAAATTGGTGAAAGCACGCTTCCACATGCAATGAAATGCGACTCCATTACGCCGGCTGATTATTCAAAATATCAAATTGAACCACAAATGATTGACAAGTTAAAACAGAATCATGAAATGCGCATAAATGGTAATGTTGAATTTGAATATTTGAAAGCCAATCTCAAATTTAGAGAAAACCAGCAGGAAAAGACGCGTATTTCTTTATGTGAAACCAGACGCAAAAAAGAACGTGATGATATTGATCAATGGAAACTTTCATGGGAAAATAAAAAAAGAGCAGCAAAAGGATTAAAGCCTTTAAAAAAATTGGAAACCAGTGATGATGACGATACTGACGAATCAAATATTGATAATAAAGAAAAAGATGATGACGAAATTGATGCCATTTTAATGGAAAGTAGTCAAATTTTAGTGGACTACATCCAGATGATTGAAAAAACAATCGCTAAAAAACAGTAATGACTTTATGCGTCTGCTACATCGATATATTCTAACTGAAACAAGCAAATCGTTTATGCTTGTTTTGATCGCAATCAGCATGATTTTTTTACTGATTGATTTTATCGAAAGAATCGACAATTTTATGGAAACTGACCTGCCTTTCTCCAGATTCATTGAATACATGCTGTTAAAAATTCCATTCATTTTAAGTCAGATTTTACCCATTTGTGTTTTATTGGCTGTATTGATTACATTTGGCTTGATGATTAAAAATAATGAAATTATGACCATTAAAGGCAGTGGGATCAGTATTTATTATCTATTGCAACCCATTGTCTGGTTTGGGGTTATTTCTACGATCGTCATGTTTATTCTCACCGAATTTGTCGTACCCCTCACAGCAGATAAGGCAAACTATATCTGGTATAAAGAAATCAAACATCAAAAGGTTCATACATCACGTGAAAAAAATATTTGGATTCGAGGTGATGGACTCATTGCCAACATTGCATTTTTTCATCCGGGAAAACAAACTGCGCATGGCATTACGCTATATTTTTTTGACAATCATTTTAAACTGACCAGACGATTGGATGCCAGAAATGCACATTTTGAGAATGACCAATGGATATTTGAATCGCCAGTAAATCAATTGTTGGAAGAAACAGGTGAAACAAAAAAAGTGACATATCCAGATCAACTTGCCTTACCGCTGACATTCAAGCCATCAGACCTGGTGCGGGTTTCCAAAAAATCTGAAGAAATGAGTTTTTCCGAACTGAAAGCCTATGTTGAAAAAATACGTAAAGAAGGCTATGATGCAACTATCTACCAGGTGGACTTGTATGTTAAAACAGCGTTCCCATTTATTTGTCTGATCATGAGTATCATTGGATCCGGAACAGCATTAAAACAATCTAAAATCAGTGGTCTTGCACAACCTGTTGTTTTTGGAATTGTGGCTGCTTTTTTTTACTGGATGATGAATAGTATCAGTATTTCATTGGGACATGCCGGCCAGTTGCCATCATTTTTAGCCGCATGGAGTACCAACATTATTTTTGGCAGTTTTGGTTTGTTGACTTTATTGAAAGCTGAATCTGTGCATTAATAAGAATCAGTTTTTTGGGAAAATAACATGTTCATTTTTCTTGATCGTACAAAATAATAAGGTCGTGTAAAGACATAACCACGTTAAGATGCTGTTTTAAGAATTTTTTTGGATAAATTGCAAATTCATTTTGAACGTGATTTTTCCTCTTTTTCAAATATTCGTTCCATTTAGCATTGGGCTTTAGCCGGCTTTAGACCTATGCTGTTATTGCAATTACCGAAAACGTTCCACTTACACGCATGTTTGAAATTTGTTAAATGTTAAAAATTACTTGAATTTTTATAATTCACATGATATTGAATTCTAATCTGACAAAAAAATTGAAAATATGATAAGGAAAGCTCTGAAAATAACTTCCCCATTTATTGATATTGTTCGTTTTGAGGTAATTGTACTGTAGAGACGTAGCATGCTACGTCTCTACACGACCTTATTTTTTTGTACGATCAAAAAAAATGAGCATGTTAT
>Ga0272440_1000622_pt1 | contig 29811 bp, 31 predicted proteins | sample SSMMMBAug17_FD_192440 | JGI IMG/M metagenome (GOLD analysis project Ga0272440, IMG submission 192440) | Marine sediment archaeal communities from Little Sippewissett salt marsh, Falmouth, MA, United States - SSM-MMB-Aug17 | ecosystem: Environmental > Aquatic > Marine > Wetlands > Sediment ... | reverse complement strand
CTGCTCCTATAGATACTATTAAGGCTTATATGAGTAGCAGTGACAAAAATGCTAAACTCCCAATTTCAGAAGAAATTATTGAAGAGCATTTTGAGAAGATAGCAGCTACCGGAATAGACTTAGAAGCTATTTTAGACGAGCAGATTAGTGATGGTCTCATCGCTTTTAAAGATGCATTTCAAGAGATATTGGAGGCACTATGAATGAAATAGATGTAAGTAAGCTTACCTTTGAGCAATTAAAAAAGGTAAGAGCATATCTTAAAAAGATGATTGAAGTTGGGGGGAGTGACCTTCACATAAAAGCAAATGCTGTTGTACGCGCGCGTATTAATGGAAATATAGTGCAGTTTTCAGGTGGTATATTCTCAAAAGAAGATGCCCTTACCTTTGCTAAAGAGCTTTTAAAAGGTCGTTTTTCTGAGTTTGTTGAACATAAAGAGCTTGACCTTGTTTATCCATATGATGAGTACAATCGTTTTCGTGTAAATATCTTTTTTCAGATGGATGGAGTTTCAGCTGTTTTTCGTGTAATCCCTGTAAAAATTCCAAGCTTTGAAGAGCTACACCTTCCAGATATTGTCAAAAGTTTTACACAAAAAGAGCGTGGACTGGTTTTAGTAACAGGGGTAACTGGTTCTGGTAAATCAACTACACTTGCAGCACTTATTAATGAGATCAATTTAAAGAAGAAGAAGCATATTATCACTATTGAAGATCCAATTGAGTTTGTGCACAAAGATAGAGGTTGTATCATTAATCAGCGCTCAGTTGGACAAGATACTGCCTCTTTTTCTAATGCTTTACGTGCGGCACTTCGTGAAGATCCAGATATTATTTTGGTTGGGGAGATGCGTGATAAAGAGACTATCAACCTTGCCCTTCATGCTGCAGATACTGGTCACTTAGTTTTCTCAACACTACATACTATAGATGCTAAAGAGACGATTAACCGTATTATCGCTCAGTTTCCAACAGATGAGCAAAACCGTGTAAGACTCTCAGTTGCTGGTGTATTGCAAGGTGTTATTTCTCAAAGACTTATTCCTACAGTTGATGGTGGACGTCGTGCTGCTATGGAGATTTTGGTGCGTACACCAACTATTGAAAAGCTTATTATGGAAAATAGAGATTATGAGATTCGTGATGCTATAGAGGCTGGAAAAGATCACTATAAATCACAAAGTTTTGACCAGTCTATCTTAGATCTTTACAATAGTGGAGTTATCTCTAAAGAGCAAGCAATGGAAAATGCAACAAGTGCTTCTGACCTAGAACTCAAAATAAATGGTCTCTCAAGTGGAAAAATTACATCTGTTCCAACACAATCAAGTACAGATGCACAAAGTGTTGAGACACACTTTGATGATGTTTTTGACTTAAAGTAGTATTTAAAATATATTTAGATACAATTGCGCCTATTTTTAAAATAAGGAAACAGTATGTTAGAAGGTATCGTTAGAGAGAGTATTGGCAAAAAGGGCACTAAAGCACTTCGCCGTGATGGTTATCTAATTGCGAATATTTATGGGAAAGGTTTAGAAAACATTAATGCTGCATTCAAAATGAATGAGTATATCCGTACAGTTCGCAATAAAGAGACTCTATCATTTCCAATAAAAGTTGATGGTAAAGAGATGAATGTTGTTGCTCAAGCTTATGAGTCACAACCAGTTACAGGTAATCTTTTACACGTAGATTTAATGGTGGCACAACCAGGTGTTGTTACACACTATCACGTTCCAGTTGTACCAATAGGTGATGCAATTGGTCTTAAAAATAAAGGTATGGTTCACATAGCAAAAAAACGCCTTCGTGTAAAAGCTGCAATTGAAAATGTTCCAAATGAGATTTCTGTAGATGTAACTCCAATGGACGTTGGTGATTCAAGACTTATTCGTGACTTACCAGTTATCGAAAATGTAAAATACACAGATGCTGACCGTGTATCTGTACTCAGCGTTATTAAAGCGAAATAATAATGCTTATAGTCGGCCTAGGTAATCCTGGTGCCGAGTATGCAAATACACGCCATAATATTGGCTTTATGGTAATTGATGAACTGCTAAAAAAGTTCAATGCCACATCTGTCTCATCCTCTACATTTTTAGGTGAGTGTTACAAATTTCAAAACAGTCTTGTTTCTTCAGAAAATCATTTTTTATTAAAACCTATGACATATATGAATCTCTCCGGTAATTCGGTAATAAAAGTTAAAAACTTTTATAAGCAAGAGAGTGTGGTTGTAATACATGATGATTTAGATCTGCCTTTTGGAGCCTTACGTTTTAAAAATGGTGGTGGCCATGGTGGACACAATGGACTAAAGTCCATTGATGCAAATATTGGGCGCGAATACATACGAGTGAGAATGGGTATAGGCAAGCCTGAACATAAAGGCGAAGTTGCCTCTTATGTACTCTCTAATTTTACTAATGAAGAGGAGAAGTACTTACCTCAATGGATAAAATTGACTTGTGATGCAGTACTCTCTTTATTCACAAATAGTATGGAGGAAACAAGCTGTCAATTCGCACAAAAGAGTTATAAATGTTAGCGTTTAAGTATATTTCCCTACATTACTTAAAATACTTTTTTATTATTTTAGGTGCACTTATTATGTTTCTTGTCGGTTTTGATTATATGGGAAGTGCACAAGAACTTTCAAAGTCAGCTAACCTTGTTTTGATATATCTTGTATATAAAGCTTTTTATGCCATAGATATGCTACTGCCACTCTCTTTGGTTTTTGCTATGATAAGCACAAAAATATTTCTTATTCGCTCTAATGCACTTGTCTCTTTTTACTCTTTAGGGTATTCACGTGTTGATATTTTAAGGCCTTTTGTTGTTGTGGCTTCAGTTATAATAGTACTCTTTATCTCCCTGCACTCATGGTCAAATTTTGCTCGAGCTGATGAGTTTTCAAATAATATTCGTTCAAACTCACAATATCTAAACCCCACAAGGGACCTCTTTTTTGCATATAAAGGAAAATATGTCTATTTTTCAGAGTTGTTACCACTACAAGAAAAAGTTATTGGTATTCGTGTTTTTAGTGTTTTAGATGACTCACTTAAAGAGGTCCTTGTTGCAAAAGAGGCACTTTACAGAGATGGGTTTTGGAATATCAAAGCAGCTGATATTATTACAAAACCAGATGATTTGAGTTTTAACTCTTTGGGCATTAGTGTCTCCGAGTCTAAAAACCTACAAATTCTAGAGGGTTTTAGACCAAAAATGCTCGATCAGGTTTATGAGGGAAAAGTGAACTTTACCATTGCAAATGCTATAGATGCCATAATACTTTTAAGTGATCAAAATGTAAATACAAGCAGTATTAAGGGGGCACTCTACAAGATATTTATCTACCCACTCTTTGTACCTTGTTTAATTGTGATTATATTTTTCTTTGTGCCAATAAGTGTTCGTTTTTTAAATGTTTCACTCTTTAGCTTTGGAGCGATTTTGGCGACACTTTTGGTATGGGGTGTTTTATTTATGCTCATTGAACTCTCAAACAACAAAACTATTGCGAGTGAAGTTGGAGTAATTGCTCCTGTTGTTGTGCTCTTTTTTATTGCTCTTAGGCAGTGGAGAAAGTATCGCTTTGCAACCTCTTAGTTGCTTATAAGCGCAACTTGGTTAAAATCATTCAAAAAAGAATTTGGACGATAAATGATTGATTTTAAAGCGCTCGCTAATGAGTATAAAACTCCCCTTTATGTATATGATTTTGACTACATGGCAATGCAATACGAAGCACTCAAAGAGGCGTTTCGTGGTAGAAAGTCCATTATTGCTTATGCTGTAAAGGCAAACTCTAACTTGAGTGTTGTGAAGCATTTTGCCAAAATGGGAAGTGGTGCTGATTGTGTCTCCATTGGTGAGGTGCGTCGCGCATTTATGGCTGGAATACCATCGTATAAAATTATCTTTTCAGGTGTTGGTAAAACGGATGATGAGATTCGTGAGGCGATTGAGCGCGATATTCTCTACATAAACGTTGAGAGTGAAGCTGAACTGGGACGTGTAGAGCTTATAGCAAAAGAGATGGGAAAAGTCTCACGTATCTCTATTCGTGTTAATCCAAATATTGACCCAAAAACACACCCTTATATCTCAACAGGGCTACATGATAACAAGTTTGGAGTAGATCTCTCAACTGCAAAACGTATGTATATTAAAGCTAACTCTTCAGCGCATTTGGACCCTGTTGGAATTCACTTTCATATTGGTTCACAACTAACAGAACTCCAGCCAATTTACGAGTCAGCTGAGATCGTAGCGGATTTAGTACGCTCATTGGCTGGTATTAAGATTGAGTTGAAGTTTTTTGACATCGGTGGAGGGCTTGGTATTAAGTATAACGATGAAAAAACTATTATGCCTTATGACTATGCACAAGCTATTTTAGGTTGTCTCAAAGGACTTGACTTGACAATTTTGTGTGAGCCTGGAAGATTTTTGACTGCCAATGCAGGTTATTTCCTCTCAAAAGTATTATATGAGAAGCAAAATGGCCAGAAGCGTTTTGTGGTTGTGGATGGTGCTATGAATGACTTATTGCGTCCTGCACTCTACAAGGCGTATCATAAAATTGAAGCAATCACTCAAAATAGAGGCGAGAGCCGTCCTGTAGATATTGTAGGGCCTGTATGCGAGAGCGGTGACTTTTTTGCTAAAGATTATGAGCTTCCTGAGTTAGCTCATAATGATCTACTTGTAGTCCATAGTGCCGGGGCTTATGGTTTTGGAATGGGAAGTAACTATAACACTAGAGGACGTAGCGCAGAGGTGGCAATAGAAGGTGGCAGTGCTAGACTAATAAGAAAGCGTGAGAGTTTTGAAGATTTAATAGCGCTGGAAAAAGAGTTTATAGAGAGTTGAAAAAATGTACTTTATAGATGTACAGGGAACTTTAATAAGTGATGAAGACAAATCACCTATTGCTGGGAGCATAGAGTTTATTGAGCACCTCAATGCTATGAAGATTCCTTATATGGTTGTGACTAACAATACAAAAAAAGCATCCAGAGATTTTTACGGCTTTTTGCAATCATTGGGTTTTAATTTCTCTTTTGAACACTATCTAGACCCTTTAATGCTTTTAAAAAGCAAACTCCCAAAGGGAGGTGTTGCAGCGTATGGGGCTGAGGCTTTTTTACAAACAGTGCAAACTATGGGTTACAGTTTAGATTATGAAGAGCCTCAGAGTGTTCTTGTGGCTATAAAAGAGGATTTTAGTGCAGATGAGTATGCGCAGATGATAGATCTAATTTTAAAGGGTACACCACTAGTGGGAATGCATGAGACATCAATTTATGCTAAAAATGGCAAAAGATACCCTGGAGTGGGTGCAATCCTACAGATGCTAAAGTTTGCAACAAGTTGCTCTTATGAGGTTGTAGGCAAGCCAAGTGTTGCCTTTTATGAAGAGGCACTCGAATGCTTACGTAAGCAAGAGAGCAGTGCAGAATTTAGCAGGGTCACAATGATTAGTGATGATGTTACAGGTGATCTTGGTGGTGCAAAAGAGATGGGGATGAAAACCTATTTTGTGACAAGCGGTAAGTATAAAACAACTGAGGAGATAATTCCTCTGTTGGCTGAGCATCTCAAACCTGATGCAAGTTATGCAAATATGCAGGAGATATTGGAGCAGATATGAGTGAGAGTGAGTGGAAAACTTTACAGGATTGTCGTGATGCAATTGACCTTATTGATAATGAGGTTCTAGAGCTGCTAAATAAACGTATGCTGGTTGTTGAGAGAGTCGGTGAAATTAAGCACGATACTGGAGGTGCTGTTTACAGACCAGAGCGTGAGAAGGCTATAATTGAACGTCTTGCGACTATCAGTCAAAGGCAAAAAGGCTTACTCAATAAGTCCGCTATTGAAGCTATATATTTGGAGATTTTTGCAGTTTCCAGAAACCTTGAGTTGCCTGAACGTATAGCCTACCTTGGACCTGAAGGGAGTTTTACACACCAGGCCGCGGAGAGTAGATTTGGTGCTATGAGTGAGTATCTCTCACTTAATTCTATTGAGACTGTATTTAAGACGCTAGAGAGTAAAAGAGCCAAATTCGGTGTTGTTCCAATTGAGAACTCTCGTGATGGCATAGTTGGTGAGACACTCGATCTTTTGGCAAAAAGCAGTGTGAAAATTGTTGCAGAGCTTTATATGCCTATTCATGTAGCTTTTGCAACAAAAGCAGAGCATTTGAGTGATATAGAGAGAATATACTCAAAAGATAAAGGCTTTGGACAGTGTAGAGAGTTTTTAAGTGAACACGGCTTTAATGATGTGGAGCTCATTCCTGTTGAATCAACTGCAAAAGCTGCAATATTAGCAGCAAAAGACACAAAAGCCGCAGCAATCTGTTCGCATATAGCTGCGAAGCTATATGGTCTTCCTACGATGTTTGAAAACATTGAAGATGAACATGATAATGCGACACGGTTTGTAATTTTAAGTGATTTTAAAAATGGAGTAAGCGGGAACGATAAAACTTCAATATTGGTACGTCTTAAAGACGCAGTCGAAGCAGGTGCACTGGTACATTTTTTACAAGATTTTGATGCCCAAAAGATAAATCTTTCGAAGATTGAATCACGCCCTGCAAAAGATAAAGATGGTGGTTTTGATTATTGGTTTTACATAGATTTTTACGGTCATATAGATGAGCAAAAAATTCAAGGTGTATTAAAAAAACATGAGGGTGAAGTGACTTGGCTTGGCTCTTACGTAAGGGGTGAAGAGTGAATTTCAACAAAAAATTACAAGATATTAAAACTTATGAGGCTGGAAAACCAATAGAACTTGTCGTACGTGACTTTGGTATTGAACCAAAAGATATTGTGAAACTTGCATCAAATGAGAATCCTTATGGATGCTCTCCTAAAGTACAAGAAGAGGTTGGAGCTATTGTTTCTAAGATGGCTCTTTATCCAGATGATAGTATGTTTGAACTCAAAGGACTTTTAGCAAAGCGTTTTGGAGTGAGTGACAAAAATATTATTATCGGAAGCGGAAGTGATCAGGTTATTGAGTTTATCATGCATGCAAAAGCTGATGAGAACTCAAAAATATTGATGAATAGTGTTACTTTTGCAATGTATGAGATATATGCAAAACATATTGGTGCTTCAGTTGTACGAACAGCTTCTCAAGAGCATAATATGGATGAGTTTTATGAACTTTATAAGAGTGAAAAACCAGATATTATTTTCTTATGTACACCAAATAATCCTACAGGTGATGCTATTGATGCAGAGGCAATGATGGAGTTTATTGCAAAAGTTGATGCAGATACTTTAGTTGTTGTCGATGGTGCCTACATGGAGTATGCAGCACATAAAGATAAGTCAAAGAGCGTAATACCAAAAGAGCTCATAGAGCGTTTTAGTAATGTTGTTTATCTTGGAACATTTTCAAAGGCTTATGGCCTTGGTGGTATGCGTGTTGGATATGGGGTTGCTTCAGAGTATATAATCGAAGAGCTTTATAAGCTGCGTCCTCCTTTCAATGTTACAACTTTAAGTCTGAAGGCTGCAGCAATTGCACTTGAAGATGACGCCTTTGTAAACAATTGTATCGCTTCAAATTTTGATGAGATGAAACGCTACGAAGAGTTTGCAAAACAGCAAAAAATGGATATAATAGAGAGTTATACCAATTTTGTGACACTCTGCTTACGTAAGCCTCATGATGCGACAGAAATTTCGGATGCACTTTTGAAAAAAGGAATGATTGTACGTAATCTTAGAGGGTATGGTTTAAATGCAATACGCGTAACAATTGGAATGCCAGAGCAAAATAGCAAATTTTTTGCTCTGATGCAAGAGTTGCTATAGAGACTAGAACGGGAAGCTGATGGATTTTAAGAAACTTTTTTCTCAATTAGTTGTGTTGTATGCCAAGCTTACAGCACAGCAGAAGATGATTATCGCTGCTGCAGTTGTGGGAATAGTGGCTTTTTTAATCTTTTTGGTTGTCTTTACTGCCAAAAAAAGTGAATCTGATCAGTATGAAGTTCTTTTTGACTCTTTAAGCTCAAGTGATGCCGCAAAGGTTGTGGAACAGCTAGAAAAAGATGCGATTGCGTATATAATTGAAGACAATAATGTTATCAAGGTACCTCGTGATGTTGTCTACAAAGAGCGTATAGCGATTGCTGCTCAGGGAATTCCAAAAGATAGCGGTGTAGGTTTTGAGCTTTTTGATACCCAAGAGTTCGGTGCAACAGGGTTTGATCAAAATGTTAAATATCTACGAGCACTAGAGGGTGAACTCTCTCGTACAATTAGTGCTCTTGCACCAATTGAGCGAGCAGATGTGAGTCTTGCACTTCCAAAAGAGTCACTTTTTGTCTCAGAGAGTATAGCTCCTACCGCTTCTGTAATGCTACAGATGGTTGAGGGCAGACACCTCTCTGCTAAGCAGGTAAGAGGAATTAAAAACCTAGTGGCTGCTGCAGTACCAAAGATGAGCTCTACAAACGTCATGCTTGTAAGCAGTGATGGTGAGACACTTGGTGATGAAGATGAGATGGCTCAAATGAGTGAACTCTCTGTTGTGCAACAACGCTACAAGCTGAAAGAGGAAAAGAAACGTCAGGAGAAGATCGTTGAGATGATTTCTCCTTTTGTTGGTGGCAAAGAGAAGGTTGTTGCTCAAGTTACAATCGAGTTTGATTTTTCGCAAAAAAGTTCTACCTCAGAGAGTTATGACCCTGAGAATGTTGTTCGTAGTGAGCAGATTAGTGAAGAGAAGCGTGAAGGTGGCTCACCAGAGCAAGTTGGTGGTGTCCCTGGAACTGTAAGTAACATAGGCCCAGTTGAAGGACTTAAAAGTAATCAAGTTTCAGAGAAGTATGAAAAAAATACAGGAACTACAAATTACGAAGTAGGCAAGACGGTCAGCACAACTAAGAGTCAGTTTGCACGTATCAAACGTATTACAGCTGCTGTTGTTGTTGATGGAAAGTACAAAACAAAACTTGACGACGCTGGAGAGCCAACGAGTGAGCGTGAGTATGTTGCCCTAAGCGAGAGCGATGTTGAAGCTTTGACATCACTAGTGAGTCGCTCTATTGGCATAGATGAGGCTAGGGGTGATCAGGTAACACTGCAAAACTTACAGTTTGAGAGAAGTAAAGTGGCTGTAGGTGAAGATGGTGTAAGTCAAGCATTGGCATTCTCTGAGACTTATCTTGCTCCATTTGCTGGACTCTTTAAGTACATTTTTGTACTCATTTTACTTCTGATTCTTTACAAGAAAGTTATCGCACCATTTGCTGACAAAATGCTTGAGGTCTCTAAAGAGGAAGAGGAGATGGAAGCACCTGTACTTAAAGTCGAAGACGATGAGGATGATGACCTTGTCGAAAAAGTACAACAGATGCGTAAAAAAGTTGAGAGCCAACTTGGAGTGGGAACTAACTTTAATGAAGATGAATTAAAATATGAAGTAGTGCTTGAAAAAGTAAGAACGATGGCTGAAGATTCGCCTGAAGATATTGCATCCTTGTTACAAGCACTTCTTGCTGAAGAGCAAGAAACTACTCCAAAGAGAGGGCAGTAAATGGCAAATTTAAATCCACAACAACAAGCTTTTTTTGATGAAATGTCTATGGCTGAGAAGATAGCTGTTTTACTCTTACAAATGGGTGAGGAGACAACAGCAGCTATTTTTTCAAGTATGAATGTTGATGCTATTACCGAAGTTTCGAAATTTATCGCAAAGCATAACACTCTTGATAGAGCAGTAGCGACAGCTGTTTTAGAAGAGTTTCATGCAATTTTTCAGTCAGGACAGTATCTTACTTCAGGGGGAATGGAGTATGCAAGGGAGTTGCTCTATCGTACACTTGGACCTGAAGAGGCAAAAAAAGTACTTGAAAAACTATCTAAAAGTATGCAAAATACGCAAAACTTCTCTTATCTTTCTAAAATTAAACCACAACAGCTTGCAGACTTTATTCAGCATGAACATCCACAAACTATTGCATTGATTCTAGCACATATGGATGCCACAGAAGCAGCAGATACTCTGCAGTTTTTTGCAGATGATTTACGTAGTGAGGTCGCAATGAGAATGGCTAAGCTTGGTGATATATCTCCATCAGTTATTAAAAGAGTATCTGCAGTATTAGAGTCTAAGTTGGAGTCTCTTGCTTCATACAAAGTTGAAGTTGGTGGACCTCGTGCTGTAGCTGATGTATTTAACCGTTTAGGTGCAAAAAGTTCTAAGGCAACTCTTGCAACTATTGAGCAGGTAGATGAGGAGCTTGCAACACTTATTAAAGAGATGATGTTTACATTTGAGGATATTGTTACACTTGACAAAAATGCAATTACTGAAACACTCAAAGCTGTTGATAAAGCAGACTTAATGCTTGCCCTAAAATCTGCACCAGAAGAGCTTAAAGAGAAGTTCTTCTCTGCAATGAGTGAGCGAGCACGTGAAGCTTTTGAAGAAGAGATGCAGTTCCTTGGAGCAGTAAAGATGAAAGATGTTGAGGGAGCTCAAAGAAAAATTGTTGAAGTGGTCAATGGTCTTGCTGAGGCTGGAACTATTCAGATGGGTTCTACTGAAGAGATGATTGAGTAGAGGTGCAAGTAGTATGGCAACAGTAATTGCAAATGACTCTTTAGAGAAGCATTCAGTCAGTAAGTACAATTTTAAGGTTATCGCCTTTGGCTCGAATGATGATTCACAAGAGCAAAAAAATGAGCTAGCTAACTCTGAGAAAACTACTCCAGAGACTCCAATTAAAGAGTCTAAAGAAGTTCAAAAAGAGAGTATAGATTCAAGTGCTCTTAGTAACAGTTCAAAAGACTCTCTTATTGAATCTTTAATGCAAAAGACAGATGAAATGTCTTCTAATTTTATTAAACTGCAGATGAAGCTAGAGGCTAAAGAAGAGGAGTACCAAAAACTGCTCAAAGAGGCTAAAGAGAGTGGATTTAGTGAGGGTGTTGAAGCTGGTAAAGCTACTGCTATGAGCGAGCTAAAGAGTAGTGAGACTGAATCATTAGAGCAGTTTGCTATCTCTGTAAAAAAATTAAATGAGGCAGCGCAAATGTATGAGAGTTCACTAGAGGGACTTAAAAGTGAACTTATTTTTGCTGCATTAGATATTGCAAAAGAGGTTGTACAGGTAGAACTCTCAGAAAACTCAAATGAAGTGGCTAAGCTGCTCTCTGATGAGCTTATTAAAGATTTACAAGGAGCTGCTAAAATTACGCTCAAGGTAAACCCAAAAAATCATGGGAGTATATCGGAGCATCTTGGAAAGCAAGAGCATATAGATATAGTCTCAGATCGTGCAGTTTCTGAAGGTGGTGTCATAGTTATAAGTGATGCTGGAAATATAGACGCACAGATATCTAAAAGATTCCAAAGAGTAAAAAAGGCTGCCTTGAATGAGTAGAGTAGATATGAGTGTAAAAGATAAAAGTATTAAAGAGCTTGAAGTTGTATGTACTCAGATTAGAGAGCGGATTCTCTCTGTAGTGAGTAAGAATGGTGGTCATTTAAGCTCCACGCTTGGAGCAACAGAGCTTATTGTTGCCATGCATAAGGTTTTTGATTCTAAAAATGATCCTTTTATATTTGATGTAAGTCATCAAGCCTATGCACATAAGTTGCTGACAGGTAGATGGGATGCTTTTGACACGCTACGCCAGTTTGATGGAATTTGTGGTTACACAAAGCCTACAGAGAGTGAAGATGACTACTTTGTTGCTGGACATAGCTCAACTTCTATATCTTTGGGTGTTGGAGCTGCAAAGGCTATAGCACTTAAGGGTGAGCAAGAGAAGCGTGTTCCAGTTGTTATGATAGGTGATGGTTCTATGACAGCTGGCATGGTTTATGAAGCACTCAACGAGCTTGGAGATAGAAAGTACCCTATGGTTATTATCTTAAACGATAATGAAATGAGTATTGCTAAACCTATTGGGGCGATGAGTAGAATTCTAAGTTCAGCTATGGCTTCACCATTTTATCAGCGTTTTAAAAAGAGCACTGAGAGTTTTGTGGACAATTTTGGTGAAGGTGCTCACTACATTGCAAAGCGTATGGAAGAGGGCTTAAAACTCATCACTCCAGGAATAATGTTTGAAGAGATGGGCATTAACTATATCGGGCCTGTAGATGGTCATAATCTAGAACAGCTTATTGACATTTTCCAGACTGCAAAGAAGATGGATAGACCCGTTATTATTCATGCACAGACAACGAAAGGAAAAGGGTATGAGATAGCTGAGGGTCAAGAGGAGAAGTGGCACGGTGTCGGTCCTTTTGACATAAATGATGGCAGTAGTGCTAAAAAGAGTTCTGCGAAGAGTGCAACACAAATATATACAGAAGCGCTTTTAAAACTATGTGAGAGTAATGATAAAATAGTTGGTGCTACAGCAGCTATGCCGAGTGGGACAGGACTTACTCCACTTATAGAGAAGTATCCAAATCGTTTTTGGGATGTCGCTATTGCTGAACAGCATGCAGTGACCTCTATGGCTGCTTTGGCTAAAGAGGGATTTAAGCCATTTTGTACAATCTATTCAACATTTTTACAGCGTGCCTATGATCAGGTTATCCATGATACTTGTTTAATGGATTTACCAGTAGTTTTTGCGCTTGACAGAGGTGGAATAGTGGGTGAAGATGGTGAGACACATCAGGGTGCCTTTGACATTAGCTATCTGCGCGCTATTCCAAACATGACTCTATTTGCTCCTAGAGATGAGCTAAGCTTTCACTATGCAATGGAGTTTGCAAGCATGTATGAGCATCCATGTGCACTGCGCTATCCAAGAGGCTCTTTTATAGATGCCGAGTTGCCAGAAGCGACTCCTTTTGTGCTTGGTGAGTCACAGATTCTTCAAGAAGCACAGAGCGATATTTTATTTATAGGCTATGGCAATGGAGTTGGGCGAGCCTATGAGACAGCAGAGCTTTTAGAAGAAGATGTGGCCATTTTAGATCTTCGTTTTGTAAAACCACTCGATACAACCACCTTACGTAAGCTTTCCCAAAAATACTCTAAGTGGTTTGTATTTTCAGATAGCGCGAAGATGGGCGGAGTTGCCTCTGCTATTGGAGAGTTTTTAAATGATGAGAACATCTCAAATATTTCACTTAGAAGTTTTGAGTACAGTGATGCTTTTATCACTCATGGAAATACAAAAGTTGTAGAGCACTCATTAGGCATAGACCCACAAACGCTTGCACAAAAAGTAAAAGAGCACTCTTAAGCTTTTTGCATTATAACTCCAGCAAACCTTCCTGTTTTCCCCTCAGCTCTGTACGAGTAGTAACTTTGTGTACTACAAGACGTACATATGTTGAGAAACTCACAATTTTTCTCTAATATTCCAGACTCAAAAGATTGCTTTTGAAGAATTTTTTGAATATCAAGAAAAAAATGTCCACCCCTTTTTTCTATAGCATACTCAAGATGTAACTCTTGTGCTTGGCTAAAAATCTCTGCACCAACTTCATAACAGCATACTCCTATCATAGGTCCAAATAGAGCTAAGATGTTTTTTGGCTTAGAACCATACTCCTTACGTAAGCGCTCTATTGTAGCACCTAGTATATTGGCAAATGCTCCTGCTCTACCAGCATGAACTGCCGCTATTACTTCGCACTCTGGGTCAAAGAGTAAGATAGGAGCACAATCAGCAACCATTACCATTAAGGGCTTGTTTTTCTCATTTGTTATGAGAGCATCACATGTAGGAGGTGTAGTGAAATTTTCCTCAGAGCTGATTTTAACTACATCTTTTGTGTGTATTTGCTTCATATGTACGAGTTGCATGTAGTCATAACTGAGTCTGTTTGCTAAAAGTTTATGATTTTTCATTACATTAAGCTCGCTATCTTCAACATGAAAAGCGAGATTTCCCTCATCTTTAGTTGTAAACCCAGCAATAAGGTTTGGAAATTTTTTTAATAATTTAGAGTGATGAAATTGCATATAATGATTATAACAAAACTAAAGGCTACATTTGATTTTACAAAGTAACAATCCTATTTCGCTCAATGGCGTCTCTCTTGTAACGAAACGAGAAGAGATTAAAGAGTACTTCTTAAATACTTTTACCCTTTTTGAAAAGATATTTGAAGTTTTAGATGGTGATGCAGTTTTTTACAGACAATCAGAGCCCTCCAGACAAGCTATGATATTTTATTTTGGGCACACTGCAACTTTTTTTATAAACAAACTAATACTTATGAAAATAATCGATAGGCGAATAAACCCTGAGTTTGAGTCTCTCTTTGCAGTTGGTGTTGATGAGATGGAGTGGGACAGCATACAAGAGAGTGCAGCCTCTTGGCCTAAAGTTGGCGAAGTTAGAGAGTATAGAGCGAAAGTTAAAGCACTTGTCTTAGAACTCATAGAGACAATAGAGTTTACACTTCCTATAACTCAAGACTCTCCAATGTGGATAATACTTATGGGAATTGAGCATGAGAGAATTCACCTTGAGACCTCGTTAGTACTTCATAGACAGATGCCCTTAGAGTTTATTAAAAAACACGAGGCATTTACTAGCTGTAGCAGTATGGGGGAAGCACCAAAGAATGAACTAATTACAATAGACGCACAATCTATCTCACTCGGTAAAAAAGATAATGGAAGCTATTATGGATGGGACAATGAGTATGGCAGTTTTTCGCAAGAACTTCAAAGTTTTGAAGTGAGTAAATATCTTGTCTCAAATGGTGAGTTTATGGAGTTTGTCCTTGCAGGCGGATATAAGAACAAAGCATTTTGGGACGATGAAGGTCTAGCCTTTTTGCAACGAAGTGGAGCAAAACATCCTCCTTTTTGGGTGCCAATATCAAATGGGTATAAACTACGTCTCTTGTGTGAGGAGATAGACCTTCCAATGAACTGGCCAGTCGAGGTCAATGCACTTGAAGCAGAAGCATTTTGTAGGTTTAAGAGCCAAAAGGATTCTTGTGAGTATCTTCTTCCAAGTGAGAGTGAATACGCCGCAATATGCAAAAATGCAGGTATGTCCGAAGATGCTATCTACAACAGTGAAAAAGCCAATGTAAACTTCGCGCACTATTCTTCGAGTATGCCAATTGATAGTTTTGAAAAGGGCGGTCTTTTTGATGTAGTTGGTAATGTATGGCAGTGGAGTAGAACTCCAATACGAGGCTTTGATGGTTTTAGAGTACATGAGGCGTATGATGATTTTTCAACGCCAACTTTTGATGAGAAACATAATTTAATTTTAGGTGCCTCTTGGGCAAGTAGCGGAAACCTCATTATGAAGGATTCTCGCTATGCATTTCGAAAACACTTTTACCAATTTGCAGGTTTTCGTTACGTAAGAACAGATAATATAGAGGAGAGTAGTATGGATATTTATGAGAGTGATGAGTTGGTTTCGCAGTATTGCGAATTTCAGTATGGGGATGAACATTTTGGTGTGAAAAATTTTGCTCTTGCGTGTGCAGAGCTTGCAAAGAAGTACACAAGTAAAAAAACAAAAGCACTTGATTTAGGATGTGCAACTGGACGTGCAAGTTTTGAGCTTGCAAAAGATTTCGACCTTGTCGAGGGCATAGACTTTTCAGCACGATTTATTCAAGTTGGCAGTAGACTCAAGTCTGAGGGTTTCGTGGCATTTGAGTGCAGAGAAGAGGGCGAGCTTGTAACTAAAAAGAGAATTACCTTAGAGGAGTTAGCTTACAAAGAACTTGCAAGTAGAGTCTCGTTTTGGCAGGGTGATGCTTGTAACTTAAAAGAGGAGTTTAAGGGCTATGACCTTGTCATGGCAACAAATCTTATAGATAGACTCTATGAGCCAAAGCTCTTTTTACAAAGTGTGCATGAGCGTTTAAATGAGGGAGGTGTCTTAATGCTAACCTCTCCCTATACTTGGCAAGAGAGCTCAACAAAAAAAGAGTTTTGGCTAGGAGGCTTTAGAGATGAAAATGGTAAAGAGGTCCATACTCTAGAGAGCTTGCGTAAGATACTTGCAGAACACTTTGAACTTGTCCATACTCAGGATTTGGAGTTTGTGATTAAAGAGACCAAGAGAAAATTTCAACATACTGTAGCAGAGGTAAGTATATGGCAGAAAAAAAACTAAGGTATGATTTTAGCGAAGCTGCTAGCAGAGAAGCGAGTAATGCTGAGAAATATACCTTACGTAAGGAGCTCTTTGGTACTGAAGATGTAGAACCTGCTTGGGTGGCAGATATGGATATTAACACACCTGATTTTGTCTTAGAAGCAGTAAAAAAGAGACTTGAACATCCAATAATAGGCTATGAAGACGTCCCTTTATGTGCCTATGAAGCGCAAGCTGAGTGGCTAGAGAGTGAACATGGCTGGAGTGTTACAAGTGCTAATATGTACCACTCGCACTCTGTTGTTGCTTCTATGTCTGTGGTTATTGAGGCTTTTAGTGAGGTTGGTGATGAGGTTATTGTACAAACACCTGTCTATCCGCCATTTTTTCACTCTGTTTTAGAACATGAAAGAAAGCTCATTAAAAACTCGCTCATACAGACGAGAGATGGAAGTTACAAATTTGATATTGACTCATTAAGAAGTGCTATAACACCTAAAACAAAGTTACTACTCCTCTGCTCTCCTCATAATCCAGTCGGGCGCGTTTGGAAAAAAGAGGAGTTAGAAGAGATAGTCTCTTTATGTTATGAAAATAAGATTATCATCTTTAGTGATGAGATTCACTCAGACATTGTTTATGGAAAAAATAGACATATACCTCTTGCAAGTATTAGTAAAGAGGCTAGGGAGATAACACTCACAGCAGTTGGCGTTGGTAAAACTTTTAATATGGCTGGTTTTGCCATGAGTAGTGTGATTGTAGAAGATGTAAAACTCAAAGAAAAGTTTGAAAAAGCCTATAAAAGAGTTCATTTTGCACAAGGAAATGTACTCTCTCATGTAGCATTTGAAGCCGCATATAGAGAAGGAAAAGAGTGGCTTGAGGCTCTTAAAGAGCATCTATATAGTAACTATAAAGCTTTAGAAGGTATGTTACGTAATTATGAGGAGTTCATAAAACTTACACCCATTGAGGCTACATACTTAGCATGGCTTGATTGCCGTGGTCTTGGACTCAAAGATAGTCAGTTACGCAGTTTTTTTGTAGATGAGGCAAAGCTTGGACTCAATGCAGGCATTAGTTTTGGACGTGAGGGAAGTGGTTTTATGCGTTTGAATTTTGCAGTTTCATCTGCTAAAATGTCATTAATTGTTCAAAGACTACAGAGTGCCCTAGAGAGGCAAAGGAGAGAGCGTGGTTAGTATAGACTGGGATGAGTATAAAGAGTACAAGCAGTTTAGTGTCCGTAGTGAAAACTTTGAAATACTTATCGACTTTTTGAAGAGTTACTATAATCTTGTAAACCCTGTTGATATGTTTGAGACGATGCAAGCAGATGAGATAGCACAAATGATGCTGCAAAAAAGAGATATAAGTGATCCCGCCTCTTTAGAAAACTTCTTACGTAACTACTAGTGAGTAATTTAGAAAAAATAGAAAACTTCATCAAAGAGCACCATGTACTTACACTTGCTACACACTTTGAAGATGAGTTGAGTGCTTGTAGTGTTTTTTACGCCTATGAAGCAGAGCAAAAAATTTTTATTTTTGCGAGTGCAAACGATACTACACACATACAACACATACTACAAAATCCCAAGATAGCAGGCAATATTCTTTTAGAGACGCAAACTGTAACTAAAATTCAAGGCCTGCAGTTTCAAGGTGAATGTTACGAAATGCAAGATAAGCACTTACGTAAGTACTATTTTGATGCTTATCCGTACGCAAAAGCGCTGATGCCAAAACTTTGGAAAATAGAAGTCAACTCTTTTAAAATGACAGATAACAGATTAGGGTTTGGTAAGAAGCTTCACTGGAGAAGGGATTCATAATTTTGGGTGTTTGAGTGTAAACATTGAGCAGTCACTTCCACTGCTTTGAAACACTACTAAAGAGGGAATCTGTTGCGACTTAAAGCCATAGGCACGGCACCCATGTGGTTTGGATGGCTCCCAGGTGACAAAATAGTGTTTACAGCGTCTGCAGTTAATCCTTTTCATAGCCCAATTTTAGCATATTTAGATACAATAAAAGAATCAAAATAGGGAAGAAACATGGATAAAATACTCTTAATGTTACAACTACAAAATCAACTCAATGAGTCTACAAATGGTGAGGAGTGGACAAAGGGTGTAACGAAAAACGGTCGTAATATCAACTGGCAACGTTGCATCTACATGGAGTGTGCGGAGATGATAGACAGTTTTTCATGGAAACACTGGAAGAGTCTTGACCAAGAGGCTGATTGGGACAACTTACAAATTGAAGTTGTAGATGTCTGGCATTTTATTATGAGTTTGGCAATAGAAAACTATGCCAAAAATATGCTTGGCGGTATAGAAGACTTAGCAATAAATATTGCCAATACTTCTGCATATGCCAACTTTGAGAAGAGTAGTGCGGAGTTTGAGGCGCAAGAGAGCATTATTGCTAAAGTAGAGTCGCTTATGCGTATCTCTTTGGCTGAACACTCTGTTGATGTCGTGAAGCTCACAGAGGAGTTTTTTGATCTTGCGGTTATGAGTGGTTTAGAGATTGATGCACTTTATAGACTCTATGTAGGAAAAAATATTCTTAACCAGTTTCGTCAAGATAATGGCTATAAAGAGGGCACATACATTAAGGTATGGAATGGGGAAGAGGATAATGTTGTCATGAAGCGAATTTGGGAAGAGAATGGTGACATTAAACCTGATACGCTCTATAAAGAGCTTACTAAATTATACTTGGCCTTAGCACAAGAGTAGAGTTTTGTCACAGACTGTCTTAGATATAACAAATCTTAGCTTTGGCTATACAAAAGAGAAACTTCTTATAAAAGAGCTTAGTTTCTCACTTAAAGTTGGCGAAGTTGTTGCCGTTGTAGGTGAGAGCGGGGCTGGAAAGAGTACACTCTTTGAGCTTATACTGCAAAACTTAAAGCCACTCAGTGGCGCAATCGAAGCTGCAAATCTCTCTGAAGTCTTTCAAGATCCATATAGCTCCTTTCATCCAAGTTATTCGCTTATAAATCAAATTGAAGATGTAGCCTCTTTGGAGAAAATAGAGGAGTATTTGCGTAGTGTGAACTTAGAGAGAGAACTCCTTCATAAGTTGCCTCATGAGCTCTCAGGGGGACAGCTGCAACGTGCTTCAATACTTCGTGCAATGCTTATGCAGCCTAAACTTCTACTTCTTGATGAACCAACTTCAGCACTCGATAATGTTATTCAGCTTGATGTAATGCAAATGCTTATGAGTCATCTTGATAGTATGGGAATGCTATTGATTACTCATGACATGGAGCTTGCAAAGTGGTGTGCAGATAGAATTATTGAGATTTCATAAGAGCGTAGTAGCTGTAGTAGCCACTAGCTGCCATCAGTATTGTGCCAAGTGCATTGAGTGTAATATTGGCAAATGCAAGTCCCATACTACCACCTTTTATGAGTAAAAAACTCTCTATGGCGAATGTTGAGTAAGTTGTGAGTGCTCCTAAAACCCCCGTTGTTAAAAAAGATTTTAAGTGTACAGAGAGTGAAGCGTGCATAAAGTAGGCAATGAGCACTCCCATTATAAAACTACCAATGAGATTAACCCCTAGGGTACCATAAGGAAGATCATGGGGAAGACGATTTGAGATAACACCATTGAGATAGGCTCTTAATACAGCCCCTATAAAACCGCCACTACCTATTGCTAATATTGTCTGCCAACTCATCATCATACACCTTTTGCATAGTTTCTCGAAGCTCATTGAGCCAATTCTCATCTGCCTTATCGGCTATGAAAGAGTCCAAATAGATAACTTTTACTCGACCTGGCATGTAATAAAACTTTTTTATATTGTAGTATTTTGCAGTCTCAATGAGGACTATCGGTTGCACTCGTAATTTGTATGTATCTGCAACTACTTTTGCACCACTTTTAAATGGGAGCATAACTCCTGTAGTAGAGCGAGTTCCCTCTGGAAACATTGTAATAACACGACCTTTGTTGAGTCTGTCTTTTGCATTTTTAAGCAGTTTAAGAAGAGAAGTTTTACTTTTTCTCTCTATGGGAATATCTTCTGGCATACTCATGGCAAGCCCAAAAAAAGGAACATCAAAGAGCTCTTTTTTTGCAACCCATGCTAAGTCTTTTTTTGAAGTGGTCTCTAAAATACCTATGTCTAAGTCACTTTGATGATTTATGAGAAACATCTGTGCTGCTGGGTCTTCTTCGCCTTTTACCTCAGTAGAGAAAAAAGTAAAAAGTCGAACATACCATGCAGCTATTTTTCTTGCATAGGGTCTTGGAAGTAGCGGATAGAGTATCATCATGAAGATAAGAGATGAAAAAATAACTAAGGTTGCAAAAAACCAGTTAATATGTGCAAAGATCTTCATTTTTTACCCAGCCAATTTTTTCATTTTGTAGTTTTACTTTTGTAAAGTTAGTGCTAGTGCCCTCTTTACTGAGATGGAGCCTCTGTGAAGTTGTTTCAAAAATAGTTCCATTATGCACAGGCAAAAGCCTGATGTTAGCCCCAGCTTCTATACAAACAACGCGCTCTGGCATTGCTATGTAGATCATATAGGCTAATGGAAAAATTAAAAAGAGTACATAAATGTACCTCTTACGTAAGAGTATAAATATGAATGCGATAATGGCAATAACACCTGCAATAATAATTTTAATACGCTCATGAGACTGGTCTTTAGGTTTAAGATCACTCTCTGTTGTAACACTGTCTTCAACAACTATAACAGGAATATTAATAAGTTCAAATCTGTTACGTAAGAGATTGAAGTATGAAAAAGAGAAATTTTCTATATTTTTGTTGACTACTATGAAGTAGGTGACTCTTGCTTCATTATAGTCTTGGGTGAGTGACTCTGCCCCTTGTTTAAAGACATTTTGAAACTTCATTGCAGAGAGATCCGAATTTTGTGCAGTTGCAACAAATATGATTATGTTATGCTCTTTATCGTACGTAGTAGTTTTATACTCTACCAGTGAAAAATCATTCGCGATAACATTTGAAAAGTTCTGTTTTGGGTTAAGAGAAATAATGTTGAGTTTTTCACCTTGAAGAACTGTTGTGCTGTTGAAATCTTGCATGCCTGCGATTGAAGCTTCAAAATCCGGAAGTCGTGCACTTTTTTGTGTACTTAAAAAATGAAAAGTGTCGTAAAAGTATTTGCCCCGCTTAACTCTTAGTGGTTGGGTATCAAGGAGTTCTAAACCAAGAGCATTTGAGAGGTTGTAGTCTATTTCTTGATGATTGCGAAGCGTTGAGATTGATTTTAATGTTACTTGAAAAATTTCACCCTGAATTACCCTACTTGGAACCTCTTCATAGCTTAGGTAAATAATTTTATTTGCTATTGCTGAGGAGAAGAGAAGTAGAATAAATACAAGGAGTTTTAGCACGACTCTAAAAATCCTTGGAGCATTTTTACACCATCATCCGAACCAAGAATAGCTTCCATTGCACGTTCAGGGTGAGGCATAAGACCAAAAACATTTTTCTCTTTGTTGCATACTCCAGCGATTGAAGCAACACTTCCATTTGGATTTGACTCATTGCCTTGCGCATCACAATATGTCAAGAGTATTTGACCATTTGATTGCAGCTCTTGAAGCCCAGCGTCATCGATGTAGTAGTTTCCATCATGGTGAGCTATTGGAATATTTACTACATCATCGTTACTGAGCTTACGTAAGAAGTCATTGTCACTGTTTTGAACTTTGAGAGTATGGTGTTTTGAGATAAAGTGTAGTCCCTCATTTCGTTTGAGAGCACCAGGAAGTAGTCTTGCTTCTGTAAGAACTTGAAAACCGTTACAGATACCTAAAACTTTCCCACCCTTGTTTGCATATGCAACAACAGCTTTCATAATTGGTGAAAACTTTGCAATAGCACCACTTCTTAGGTAGTCACCATATGAGAAACCTCCAGCAACAACAAGAAGATCAGTATCTTGTGGTAGTGTTTCTTCTTTATGCCAAATAATTTCAGTCTGGGCACCAAGTTTTTGGAACGCATACTCTGTATCACGTTCGCAGTTTGTTCCGGGAAACTGTATGATAGAAACTTTCATTAAACAAGCTCTATATCGTAGTCTTCAATAACAGTATTTGCAAGCAACTCTTCACACATTTTTGTTACATCCTGCATCGCTTTTTCTTTGTCACTCTCATCAAGTTGTAAAATAATCTGTTTTCCAACACGAACATCTTTAACACCTTCAAAGTGAAGTGAGTCTAGTGCGTGATGTACAGCCTTTCCTTGAGAGTCTAAAACGCCTGCTTTTAATGATACATTTACTATTGCTTTCATCTGTTATTTTCCTAAAATTCTATTTAATACTTGCTCGTAAGCAACTGTGAGACCACCAAGTCCTTGGCGAAATCTGTCTTTGTCCATCTTCTCTCCGCTTTCCATATCCCAAAAACGGCAGTTGTCTGGAGAGATTTCATCAACTAAAATGATGTTTCCATTCATATCTTTACCAAACTCAAGTTTAAAGTCAACAAGATTAAGTCCCTTTTGTGCAAAGTATGGTTTGAGAATATCATTCACTTGACGTGCCATACGACGGAGTTTGTCGAGTTCGTCTTGATAATCTACAAGACCCAAGATAAGTGCATGCTGGTCATTAAGCTTTGGATCTCCAAGGCTGTCATTTTTATAATCAAACTCTACAAGAGTAAAAGGGAGAACTTTTCCATCTTCTATGCCAAGATTTCTAGTAAGTGAGCCAGTAGCAATGTTGCGAACAATTACTTCTATGAGAATTACATCTACTTTTTTGTGGAGCATATGGTTGTCATCAAGCATCTCTACAAAGTGAGTAGCAATGCCATTTGCTTCTAAAAGCTTAAAAAGCTCTGTTGAAATTTTGTTGTTAAGTGCACCTTTACCTGCTTCGCTTGATTTTTTTTCACCATTAAAAGCAGTTAGGTCGTCTTTAAACTCTGAAATTACAAGGTTTGGGTCATCTGTTAAGAAAAGCTTTTTTGCCTTTCCCTCATAAAGCAATTCGCGTTTTTCCATTGCTAGTGTTATCCTTTCGTGATAATAAGAGCTCTGATTACATCAGCAGCCTCTTTGAGCTGAATATCTTTGTTAAGCACCTCTGGCGTAATTATATCTTGATTTACTTTTTTATCTTCTTTAGTCTCACTTTTTTTTGGCTCAACTTTTTCAAGTTCCTCTTCAAGATGCTTTTTAAGGTCCGCTTCTTTTATGGAAAAATCATTTTCATGCGTCTTAACCTCGCCTGGAAGTACGTCAATATCTGGAGTGACCCCAACAGCTTGAATAGTTCTGCCACTTGGAAGATAGTAGCGCGCTATAGTGAGTTTAATAGCCTCATCTTCAGTAATTGGAAGTACTACTTGAACGCTCCCTTTTCCAAATGTCTTCTCACCTAAAAGAACACCACGCTTGTGATCTTGAATAGCACCACTAACAATTTCAGAAGCACTTGCACTTCCGCCGTTTATAAGAATTACAAGTGGAATATCTGTAATAGTTGCTGATTTTGAAGCAGAAAATACCTTTGTTTCAGCTTCGCTGCGGCCTTTTTGTGAAACAATTGTCCCAGAATTAACAAACAAGTCAACAAGTCCTACAGCTTGGTCAAGTAAACCACCCGGGTTGTTACGTAAGTCTAAGATTATTCCTTTTGTTGCTGCTTTTCGTTTTGTTATGGCCTTTGTTACATCTTCAACAACTTTTTTGTCAAAACTTGCAACTCTTACGTAAAGAATATCTTCACCTATTACTTTTGAGTGAACAGATTCAATAGTGATGTTTCCACGAACTATGTGAACTTTGATTGGTTTAGTTTCACCTTTGCGTACAATTGTAATGTCAATAGGATCACCAACTTTTCCACGCATTATTGAAACTGCCTCATCAATAGTCATGTCAAGTGTAGACTCATCATCTATTTTTAAAATAATATCACCAGCTTTAAGTCCTGCCTTATCAGCAGGTGTTCCATCAATCGGAGAGATAACTGTGAGCGCACCGTCTTTCATGCCCACAGTAATACCTAAGCCACCGAACTCTCCATTAGTTTGAACCTTTAGACGTTTGTAATCTTTTTGTGTAAGATAATTCGAGTGTGCATCAAGGTTTTTCATCATCCCGTTGAGGGCCTTGTCCATAAGCTCTTCAATAGTAATATCATCAACATTGTACTGCTCGACAATATTGACAACTTTTGTAAACTTTGAAAGTGCTTCAAGTCTTGATGTCTGTGCATCTTTGATGGAACTTTCTGCAAGCAGTGAAGAGGAGAAGAGCAGACCAGCAGCAACTGCGACGCAGCTAAATCCTAATGTGATAAATTTTTTGTTATTCATTACGTAGCCTATATATAAAGTTTGCAAATTATAGCTTTAGTTATTAAATAGCGAGTTAAACTCTAGATATGCTTGTTTTATATATAATTGCATGAAAATTTGCTCAAGCGGGTTTTTTTGGAGTGTAAATAGAGATGAAAAATGTTGTCTTAATTGGTTTTATGGGTGTAGGAAAAGGGAGTGTGGCTCGCGAAGTTGTAAAGCACTCAGAGTACCTTGCAATAGATACTGATGATCTTATCGAGAGTATGGAAAACAGAAAAATTAAAACTATTTTTGAAAAAGAGGGCGAAGCCTATTTTCGTGGTCTTGAAAAATCTGTAGCACACTGGCTTCAAACTAGTGTGAAAAATACCCTTATTTCTACAGGTGGTGGTTTCTACAAACAAAAAAGTTTAAAAAAAATAGGTATAATCGTCTTGTTAGACTCTCCTTTTGATGCAATTATTAAACGTATAAAAGAGCATCCAAATGCAGAGAAAAAGCTTAAAAAACGTCCTCTTTTAAATGATTTACAAGAGGCTAAAAAACTCTATGAAGCACGACGTCCTGAGTACTTAAAACTTGCAGATGTTGTTATAGATGTAACAGATAAGAGTGCTGCTGCGTGTGCTAAAGAGTTACTCAAAAAGGTCAAAAAATATGTATAAAAAATTACTACTCTTAACACTATTAAGTTTTAGTTCACTCTTTGCCACTGTTACTCCTACAATATCTTGGGCAAAAGATTTTAAAAGCGGGATAGATCAGGCAATAAAAGAGAATAAGCCAGTCCTTTTCATCTCATCACGACACTCTTGTAAATATTGTGTGATTTTAGAAGAGACAACACTCTCGAACAAAGATATTATTAAGGGACTAAACGAAGATTTTATCTCTATTGTGTCATATAGTGATGAACAAGATTACATGCCAAGAGAGCTTTGGAGACCTGGAACACCTGCCATATGGTTCTTATATCCAGATGGTACACCTATGTATCAACCGATTATGGGTGCTATTGATGCAGTGAACTTTGCAAAAGCTATGGGAATTGTCAAAACAGAGTTTGACAAAACTCTTCAACAAAAGAAATAGTCTTACGTAAGAGACTTTAAAAATAAAAGATTAGGAACCTAGATGATTTTTACCTTTACTCAATCGGCTGCATTTTCTCAGGAGTTTACTGAGATTTTAGAGCGTGGGAAAATGGATATTGCACAAGTTAGTAATATAGTCGGTGGCATTATTAATGAAATTAGAACTGAAAAAAATGCAGCACTTAAACGCCACATTGCAAAATTTGACAACTGGACACCTGTAGAAGATAGCTCATTAAAGATAGACCCTGCTTCTATGCAAAAAGCGTATGAGACGCTTGATAAAGAGCTTAAATCTGCTCTGCACAAAGCATATGAAAGAATCAGAGTTTATCATGAAAAACAAAAACCAAAATCATGGTTTGATGATGAGCCTAATGGCACTATATTGGGCCAAAAGGTTACACCTGTTGATAGTGCAGGACTCTACATTCCAGGTGGAAAAGCAGCTTATCCATCATCACTGCTTATGAATGTTATTCCAGCTCAAGTGGCAGGTGTTGCAGAAATTATTGTATGTACACCTACACCAGATAATGAACCAAACGAGCTTCTTTTAGCAGCATGTCACCTCTGTGGAGTTACAGAAGTCTATAAAGTTGGTGGTGCTAGTGCTATCGCAGCTATGGCATATGGAACTGAGACAATTCCAAAAGTAGATGTTATTACAGGTCCAGGCAATATTTTTGTTGCAACTGCAAAAAAGATGGTCTATGGAGATGTCAATATTGATATGATAGCAGGGCCAAGTGAGATTGGTATTTTAGCTGATGAGAGTGCTAACCCTGATCACATGGCAATCGATTTACTCTCTCAGGCTGAGCATGATGAGATGGCAAGCTCAATTCTCATAACACCTTCACAAACCTTAGCAGATGCTGTAAAAATCTCTTTAGAGGAGTGGTTACGTAAGCTTCCTAGAGAGGAGATAGCAAGAAAATCTATTGACGAGAGAGGTGCAATCATTGTAACGAAAGATATGGACGAAGCTGTTAATCTTATGAATGAAATCGCTCCTGAACACCTTGAAGTTGCTACTGCGTCACCATTTGAGCTTTTACCACTGATTAAGCATGCGGGGGCTATTTTCTTGGGTCATAATACTCCAGAAGCTGTTGGAGATTATGTTGCAGGGCCAAATCATACTTTACCTACAGGCGGAACTGCTAAGTTTTACTCACCGCTTGGTGTTGAAAACTTTATGAAAAAGAGCTCTATTATATCTTTTAGTAAAAAAGGAATTAATGAAATAGGGCAAGAGTGTGCACTAATAGCAAAAACAGAAGGCCTTACAGCGCATGAACAGTCTGTTCGTGTTAGACTTGAACAGTAATTTTATATTTATATTTAAACACTACATTAAGATATTATTGTAGTGCTTTTTTACACTTACCGCTGACTTTTTATCAATGCAAAAACTTTCAAACTTAAAAAAAAGTAACACCTTTTGCATAATTACTCATCTCAAAGAAATTCTCAAAACTTTATCACTTATTTATTACTTGTTTAAGGTTTCTTAGCTATGATTTTTGCAGTAAAATGACCCTTGGGAGACCCCGCATAAGGCGTTGTTTTGAAATTTATTAGTAGTAGTTATAAATCTAAATTAGCTGTAAAAAGCCAAAGGAGAATATATGCAATTAGGTTTCCTAGTTGATTTACACCTATGTATGGGTTGTAAAGGTTGTGAGATCGCATGTAAAGTGGAGAATGAAGTTCCACTAAGTACATGGAGACTCCGTGTTAAGTATGTTGATGTGGGTACATTCCCTGAAACAAAAAGAACATTCACACCGTTAAGATGTAATCACTGTGAAAACGCTCCATGTGAGAGAATCTGTCCGGTATCAGCTCTTCATTATCTTGACAATGGTATTGTAAATATTGATAAAGAGCGTTGTATTGGATGTGCTGGTTGTGTTATGGCTTGTCCATATGGTGCAATTTATATTGATCCACAAACACAAACTGCTGATAAGTGTACTTATTGTGCGCACCGTATTGCTTCTTCTATGATGCCATCGTGTGTTGTTGCATGTCCTGTTCAAGCGAACATTTTTGGTGACCTTGAAGATCCAACATCTAATATATCTAAATATATTCAGAATCATCAAGGTGCTGTACAAGTACGTAAGCCAGAAAAAGGTACGAATCCTCAACACTTCTATGTAGGTGGTGGTAATGTATCTCTTAATCCTCTTGCTTCAGAAAGAGTTGATGGCTATTCACTATTTAATGACATCACTACACTACCTGTTGGAGGACACCACTAATGGCGGCACATGAAATCTTAGCAGCAACTAATGCTGTAGTTACTTTAGATGTTGGAATTCCAGGGACAGTATGGCCTTGGCTAGTTACTATGAATATGTGGGCAAAAAGTATAGGAACGGGTGTTATCTTTATGCTTTTTTTCTTAATTAAAAAGTATCCAGATAAAGTTGGTGGATTGAGATTTCCTACAACAGTTGTGTCGATAATTTTTATTCATATTTTCTTATTGTTTACACTTGCTGACTTACACCAACCATTTAGAATGTGGCATATCTTTTTCTATCCACACTTAACTTCAGCTATTACAATTGGTGCATGGATTGCTACAGCATTTGTTGGTCTTCTTTTCTTACTAGCATTTCAATCTTTTATAAAAAAAGATGATGCTGCTTTTGATAAGACACTTCCATGGGTTGTTGCATTAGCAGTTCCAGTAACGCTCTATACTGCTGCACTTATGTCTCAATGTACAGCACGTGAGTTATGGCAAATGCCAACTGAATCTGCACAGATGATTTTAGCTGCACTTCTTTCTGGTTCAGCATTTATGATTCTTGTATTTGGTTCTAAACTTGGTTGGGAAGCAAATAGAAACTTAGGAACAATTCTTGGCTTGAGTGCATTCATGTCATTTATTCTTTACATGTCAGAGTATGTATTTGGTCCAATGAAAGCAGAAGAAGTTGCTGCAATTCTAGAGTATGTTAAGGGTGACGGACCATACACTGTTATGTTCTGGATTGGTCAATGGGTTACATATTTATTACCAATGTTGCTAATTGTATTGAGCCGTTCTAGTAAAAGCGAAAGCATATTAAAACTTGCTGCGATTTTAGCGTTAGTAGGTCTATGGATTGTTAAACATGTTTGGTTAATGATTCCACAATTATTACCAATGAGTTAGGAGAAAATTTAAATGTATTTACAAAGTAGAAGAACATTTTTAAAAGGTGCAGCGTTTAGCGTCGCTGGTGCCGCAATTGCAAAAGGGGTATTTACGACCGATGCTATTGCTGAATCTATAGAAGAGAGTAAATTTACAAACACTCCAGATTCTTTATCTTTTTACCCTCCAATGGAGGAGTGGTCTGATTTTAAAGAGTTGGATGGAGATGATTGGAAGCGTGGTGGGCTAGACCGTAAAGGTGTTAGAAGTGAATCTAATCCTGATGGTATAGAAGTAAATGATTATACTATCGTACCTACAGCGTGTTCAAACTGTGAGGCCTCTTGTGGTCTTACAGCATGGATTGATAAAAAAACTTTTACAGTTAAAAAGTATATGGGTAACCCTCTTCACCCAGCTTCTCGTGGTAGAAACTGTGCGAAGGGTTATGCTACACAATCACAAATGTATGATCCAGATCGCATTCCATTCCCATTAAAGCGTGCTCCAGGTTCTGCACGTGGTGAAGGTAAATGGATTCGTACGACTTGGGATGAAGCGATGACGACTATCGGTAAAAAGATGGGAGATACGCTTGCTAAAGGTGATGAACTTTCTAAAAAATCAGTAATGTTCCATGTTGGTCGTCCAAATGAGAATGGTTTCACTGGAAAAGTTTGGCATACACTTGGTGTAGATGCGTTCAATTCACACACAAATATCTGTTCTTCAAATGGTCGTACACCGACTATTCAGTGGGCAAATGATGATAGAACGTCTCCAGACTGGGCTAATGCAAAACTCATTTTCCTAAACTCGTCTCACGCTGCAGATGCTGGTCACTATTTCCAGCAATCAGCTTCATTCATTGCAGATGCACGTATGAAGGGTGCTAAACTCGTAGTTATGGATCCGCGTATGTCTAACTCAGCTGGTATGGCTGATCTTTGGATTGCTGCATGGCCTGGTACAGAGCCACTAATTTACCTTTATCTTGCTCAAAGAATTTTGACAGAAGGTAAAGTAGATAAAACATTTGTCAAGAAGTGGTTAAACTGGGAAGTTTTCTTAGATAACAAAGAGTACCTAAAGTATATGGTTTCTCAAGGGTATATTTC
>Ga0272440_1000621_pt1 | contig 29814 bp, 19 predicted proteins | sample SSMMMBAug17_FD_192440 | JGI IMG/M metagenome (GOLD analysis project Ga0272440, IMG submission 192440) | Marine sediment archaeal communities from Little Sippewissett salt marsh, Falmouth, MA, United States - SSM-MMB-Aug17 | ecosystem: Environmental > Aquatic > Marine > Wetlands > Sediment ... | reverse complement strand
AAGGTATCTGGTTTCCAGATTTAAAACTGGGAATGAAAACCCAGAAAGGATTGTATCAGATGTTCAATACAGAATGGCTGGTATGGTTTGATCATGAAGGAAAAGTATTACAAGCAGGTGAACAAAAAGCAAAAGCTGAAGCACAGCGGGCTGATGCTGAATCACAGCGGGCAAATGAAGAAGCACAGCGGGCAAATGAAGAAGCACGTAAGGCAAATCTTGAAAAACAGAGAGCAGATTATGAAGCCAAACGTGCTGATAATGAAGCCCGGCGCGCACAAGAAGCATTGCAAGAGCTGGCTTTACTTAAAGCGAAATTGAATTTGAAATGACTTGAATAATAACTTGATCGGATACAACAACATATGACATTTTACAAGAATAAATATCCCAAGTGTTTTGGCGATCTTGATATTGTATTCCCAATGAATGAAAATGGGCTTCGCATGTCGCCTGAAACATGCCTGGCCTGTGAACATAAAACCAGTTGCTTGAGAGATGCGCTTCAAAACAGCAAAAAAGGCACTGATGTCAAACATGAACATGTTGATCGGGCCTATGAATTTGGCATGATCGGCTTTTGGGAAAGATGGTCCCGCAAAAAAGCATTGAATCGGCAAACACAAAAAAAATTTAAACGAAAAAAACGACATTCTTTCTGGCAGTTATTAAAAGGTAAATTGCTGTCAAACAAAAAATTGTGATTTTTCGGAGCATACAAAATATGAATCAATCAATTCAAACACAATCCCCCAACAATGTTTCTCTGTTGATTTCACAATCTCGGACAAACACCCTGGGAAACAAAACCGGAACATGGCGATTTGTTCGGCCAAAATATCAAGAAAAAACTGCACCTTGCAGTAATGCCTGCCCTTTGGGTATTGATGTTGCAAAGGTTGAGATGTTCGCATCCAGAAAAGACTATCAAAACGCATTGAAAACAATCTTATTGGAAAACCCATTTCCCGCAATTTGTGGGCGGGTGTGTTTTCATCCTTGCGAATCCGCATGTAATCGTCAATTTTTGGATCAATCTGTTGGCATTCATAATATTGAAAGATTTCTTGGTAATTGGGGACTCAGTAATAATCAAACATACTTAAACTATCCTGAAGGAAATGGCGCAACCATTGGTATAATTGGTGCTGGCCCGGCAGGCCTCTCTGTTGCCTATTTTGCAAGACGACTGGGTTATCATTGTGATATTTTTGAAAAATCAGATAATCCCGGCGGTCTGTTAGTATCAGGCATTCCATCATATCGTTTACCCAAACATATTGTGATAGAGGAACTTCAGCGATTCCAACATGATGGCATACACTTTAAATACAACCAATCTGTTTCAATGAAGCAACTGGATGATTTCAAACATGTTTATGATGCCTTATTTTTGTGCTGCGGTGATGCACAATCCATCGCATTAAAAATATCTGGTGCTGATCATGCTATTGATGGATTGAATTTGTTGCGTCAAATTCGCACGAAAGAAGCGCCATCTCTGGAAGGTAAAATTGCTGTAATAGGTGGCGGCAACACAGCAATTGATGTTGCTCGATCATTGCTACGAATGGGGGCACGGCCCATTATTGTATATCGGAGAACCCGAAATGAGATGCCTGCACATTCACATGAAATCAATGCCGCACTTGATGAAGGCATTGAATTGAAAGAATGCCTGTCTCCAATTGCAATCCAAAAGGAAACAGATCTCTTGCAAGTGAGCCTTCAGGTGATGAAGTCTGGCGAACAAACAAAAGAAGGACGTCAAACCTATATTCCTGATGGCAATCTGATGGAAACCATGCAGGTCAAGCATGTTGTTTCTGCCATTGGTGCAGAAATGGAAATGATGTGGCGTAACGATCAATGGGATTTATCCTTGAGTCACTGCCGAATGAAAAAAATATCAGATATGCCGGTTTTTTGGTGTGGCGATCTGACAACTTCGGAAAAAACAGTGACTCACGCATTGGCTTCTGGAAAGCAAGCAGTCATTGTATTGGATGCATTGACAAACAACAATGATACTGAAATTTCAAATATTTGTGATCAATGTCAGGTTGGGAATGGCCCGGCCATGTCATTTGAAATTTATCAGCAAGGGGAACGAAAATATCGTACAAACACTAAAATTGTTCACTTTGAACGTATCAACACTGCATATTTTCCCACTATTCCAGCAGTTCAGGTTAACAAACTATCTCAGGACACTTGCTTGAATTCCTTTGATGAAGTTATTTCTGGATTCGATGAATCACAAATGATTCAAGAGGCATTACGATGTTTCAACTGTGGCATTTGTAATGATTGTGATACATGCCGAATATTTTGTCCGGAAATGGCCATTCAGTGGGATAATGATAAAAGGCATATTTTAATGGACTATTGCAAAGGATGTGGCATTTGTATTGTGGAATGTCCGCGTGATGCCATGAATTTGGAGGTTGAACCATGAAACACGTTCTTGAAGGCAGTCATGCTGTTTCAGAAGCTGTTCGTCTGGCACGGGCAAAAGTTATTTCTGCCTATCCAATTACACCCCAGACACATATTGTTGAAGCTTTGTCTGAATATTGTGCTGATGGCAGTATGGATGCACGCTTTATTTGTGTAGAAAGTGAGCATTCAGCAATGGCATCGTGCATAGGTGCTTCCAGTGCAGGGGTCAGAACATTTACAGCATCGTCATCTCATGGCCTGGCATTGATGCATGAACTCTTGCATTGGGCAGCAGGTGCCCGATTGCCGATTGTCATGGCTGAGGTTAATCGTGCATTGGGGCCAGGATGGAATATCTGGATGGATCAGTCCGACAGTTTATCCCAACGCGATACTGGATGGATTCAGTTATATTGTGAAACCGGTCAGGAAGTTTTAGATACAACTCTCCAGGCCTATCGACTGGCAGAAACAGTGAATCTTCCGGTCATGGTTGTTCTTGACGCATTCTTTTTATCCCATACTTATGAGCCAGTTGATATCCCAGATCAGGCATCTGTGGATAAATTTTTGCCACCATTTGAGCCGCGCATCGTGTTGGATCAAAAAAATCCAAATGCAATCGGCCAGATGGCACCGCCAGCTTATTATATGGAAATGCGTCATAGCATTCAAATTGCCATGCAATCTGTAATAAAACACTTTATGGATGTTGAACGTGCGTTTGAAACTGTTTTTGGTCGAACCTATGGGCCAATTACACCCTTTGCCTGTGAAGATGCGGAATATATATTTGTCATGGCAGGGACATCTGTCAGTACCTGTCGTCACGCAGTAAAAACATTGCGTGATAAAGGACACAAAGTGGGTGTGCTGAAACTGAAATTGTTTCGACCATTTCCATACCAATCTGTTCGTAAATGTCTGGCACATGCAAAAAAAGTGATTGTTTTGGATCGTAATTGTTCTTTTGGTGCGGGTGGGATATTTGCGCAAGAACTTCGTGCTGCTATGTATGCCAGTGATCAGCATCCACAAATATATAGTTTTATATCTGGTCTGGGCGGAAGAGATATTACTGTTGAACATTTTTTTGAAATGTTTGATCGTACTCAAAAGGCAGCTAACCCCGAAAATGAAAGTGTCTGGATGGGATTAAATTCTTAATAATCAATTGCGAGAAGGAAAAAAACAATGAATAAAACCAGCCAAGAAACGCTATCTGGTTGTATAATGGCGTCAAAATATCCATCGACCGATTATGTCATGTCCGGCCATGTGGCATGTCCTGGATGCGGGGCAGTAATCGCCATGAAATTCGCACTTCAAGCCCTGGGGCCTAAAACAATTCTGGTTATACCAGCCTGTTGTTGGGCAGTTGTTGCCGGGGTACATCCACAAACATCATTGAAAGTCCCGGTATTGCATACAGCCTTTGAAACCAGTGGTGCGGCAGCAAGTGGTGTTCGTGCAGCCCTGGACATGAAAGGTGACACCAAAACAACAGTTGTTGCATGGGCGGGCGATGGCGGAACATTTGATATTGGATTTCAATCACTTAGCGGCGCATGTGAACGTAACGAGAATTTCTTGTATGTTTGTTATGACAATGAAGCTTACATGAATACAGGTGTTCAACGAAGTTCGGCCACACCATATGGCGCACAAACAACGACAACACCCAAAAATGCATGGAAAAGTCATCGGAAAAAAAATATTATTGAGGCGCTGGCAGCCCATCGGATTCCATATGCTGCAACAGTCAATATCGCATTTCCTGACGATATGATACGAAAATTTAAAAAAGCCAAAGACATACAAGGAACTCGATTCATTCATGCATATGCATCATGTCCAACAGGATGGCGGATTCCCTCAGATCAAACAGTTGCAATTTCGCGACTGGCAGTTCAAACCAACCTTTTCCCATTGTATGAGGTTGAAAATGGAACAGACTACACAATCAATTATCATGGAGATCGACCGGTTTCAGAATATCTGAAAGTACAGGGACGTTTCAAACATCTGACACTAAAAGATCATGCAGATATTCAGGAAATGGTAAATGAGGATTGGCAACTTCTCAATAAGAAAATTAATATGGACGTAAAATGAACATTAATCCATTTGCAGACGTTGACCCCTTATCTTTAAATTAATACAATCAGATCAACTGCTAAAGCCGGATTAATCCGGCTTTAGCAAAAAAAAAATCAAATTAAAAAGAAAAAGGCAAATTATCCAAAACCTTATCTTTTATACCTTTTAACATATTTTTGCCTTCACTGTCTGGTAGTCTATCCAGTTCCTTTTGTGCTTTCTGTTTGACCCTGTCTACTTCTTTTTTGGCTTTCTGCTTGACACGCTCCACTTCTTCATCAGCCTTTTTTCGAGCCTGATCTAAAAGTTGGGATTTGATATTCTTTAATGTGTCAGTGACAATTGAATCAATTGCCGGCAATTGGGGCTGAAGTAACCGCACATCAGGCTTATTTGCAGGACCTGAAATAGCAAATATTAAATGAATACGACCATCCTTAGCAACGAGAGATTCTAAAATACTCTTATTGATTTCATCAATATTGACATAACGTCGATGCTGATATGGAATTTGTTTTTCAATAAAGGATTTAAGAGATCTCTCCAGCTTTTGTTGTTCTTCATCGGGTAACAGAATATCCAAAGCAATATCCAATGCTTTGGTTTTAATCAAATATTTACCATCCAGGTTGATTGCCATATTTTCCAATTGAAATATGCCTTCATTTAATTGCACCTGTTCCTGATTGGCAATCAAATTAATGACGCCTTTTCGCCAACGTAATTCCTCTTTTAAGAAGTCAAGTTCGGTTAGCTTAAAATCTGATAATTTGGAACGAATGGTTTCATATACCTGCAAGCCAGATACAACACCAGAAGGTGATCCTGTTTTAATTATTGCCTGGGGATCAAGGCGTCGCGTTTTGGCATTAAATGGATGAATCTCGGCTTCGCACATAATATCAAAATCAAATGATTTGGCCCATCCGCTTTTCAGTTTGCCCTCAGTCTTGATATTCATATTGGTGTCAAACTGAATAATATTTTCTTTTTCCAGATTTTTGGGGTTGATGTTGATATTTTTGAAAAGTACATCCAATTTATTGATATGAATTATTTGCTGATATTCCTGATCAAACACCTGAATATGTGCTTTTTCAATGCCTACTTTTCCAATAAGAATTTGAACAGGAAGATCGTCGGCACAAAATTGTTTGGGTTTATCTGATTTATCTGGGGATTCTTTGTTTTCAGTTGTTTTCTGTTTTTCTGGCGCAGTTTGAACTGATTCTGTTTTTTCTGTCTGGCTTTTCTTTGGCGCTTTATTTTCTGATTTCTCTTTGGATTTCAGCAGATCGGAAAAGTTAAATTGTCCATTGGCATAACGTATTATTTTGATTTCAGGAGACTTGACTAACAGGGCTTCAAGTTGAAACTGTCCTTTTAACAAAGGTTTAATGTGTAACAGCAATTTAATTGTGTTGATTTTTACAAATGGATCTTTGCTTTTAGTCTGTTTTTTTTCTGTTAATAATTCATTGGCAATCACCAGGTTTTGTATTCTGATTGCAGGCTCCAAAGAAAATATTTTCAGAGACAATTCACCAATTTCAACATCTCTATTAATCTGTTTTTCGATTTGGGATTCTATAAGATCCTTTGCATACCAGTTTACAAATATGTAGTAGCCCAGGCCAAGAAGCAGGATAAAAACAATAAATAGAATGACCAACCATTTAAGTAATTTTTTTATCATGTAAATCTCCTTTGTTTTAATTAATTATCTGGCATAACTGACTGCCAGATTTTTTGGTTAAAAGAGATTTTACTATAGTCAATTACAATATTGGGGTCAAGGATATATTTTTTTGAAAAAAATTATGAAATGAGGCACAAAACAATTTGTTTTGTGCCTCATCAATGATCAGGAATTACATGATGGGCAGATATTTTTGAAGTTCGTATTTGCTGACATGGGTACGATATTTGTCCCATTCAATTTTTTTATTATCAATAAACTTATTGAATATATGCTCTCCCAAAGCAGTTTTTACAAGTTCCGAGTTCTCAACTTCATTTATTGCTTCATATAGATTCCCTGGAAGAGTTTCAATACCACGTTCTTGCTTTTGAGCATCGCTCATTTCAAAGATATCATCTTCAATTGGATCAGGCAATTCGTAACCTTCTTCAATCCCTTTCAATCCAGCAGCAAGCATGACTGAAAAAGCAAGATATGGATTACATGATGGATCTGGTGCACGAAATTCCATACGTGTTGCGAGTTCTTTACCAGGTTTATACATGGGAACGCGGATCATTGCAGAACGATTTCGCCTTGCCCAGGATATATAAACAGGTGCTTCATAGCCAGGAACCAAACGTTTGTAAGAATTAACCCACTGGTTTGTTACAGCAATTATTTCTCGTGCATGTTTCATTAAACCAGCAATATAATTTTTGCCCAATTTCGACAAATGATACTGATCTGAACCATCAAAAAATAAGTTCTTTTTGCCTTCAAACAAAGACTGATGCACATGCATACCGCTGCCATTTTCGCCAAAAATTGGCTTGGGCATAAATGTGGCATAGTATCCATATTTTCTCGCAATTTCCTTGACAACCAAACGATATGTCATGGTTTTGTCGGCCATTTTCAGACCTTCATCATACCGAAGATCTATTTCATGCTGGCTTGGCGCAACTTCATGATGACTGTATTCAACCTCAATGCCACAATCCTGTAACGCAAAAATGGTTTCGCGCCTTAAATCTGCTCCCATATCCAATGGACGGCTATCAAAATAGCCTCCCTCATCTATGCATACAGTTGAATTGGAATCTTTGAAATAAAAATATTCCAATTCCGGTCCAAGATAATATGTATAGCCTTTTTTGGCTATAGATTCTAACAGACTTTTAAATGCATAACGCGGATCACCCTCATATGAACTGCCATCAGGATTTAATATATCACAAAACATTCGGGCAACCGGTCGCTCATCCGGACGCCATGGCAAAAATTGAAATGTTTTTGGATCCGGCATCGCAACCATATCGCTTTCATGTATTCGTGCGAAACCTTCGATTGATGAACCATCAAAGCCCATTCCCTCGGATAAACCATTTTCCAACTCAGATGGCGTAATTGCGAAACTTTTCAGCAATCCCAATACATCTGTAAACCAGAATTGGATAAAACTGACATTCTTGTCACGAACAATTTTTAAAACATCTTCTTTGTTGTTACAAATGATCGACATATAAACCTCCTGTTTAAATATTATTGATTGTTTAAGAAAGCTCTGATAATAACGTCCCCTTTTATTGATTTTGTTCGTTTTGAGGTAATTGTTCTCTAAAGACGTAGCAGCCTAGGTCTTTAGATGACCTTATTTCTTTGACCGATCAAGAAAAATGAGCATGTTATTTTCAGTGCATTCCTTAGATTAATTAACTTCAGTCAATTAATTATTGATTTTACCATAATAAGAGCATAGAGTATGCCATATTTAAAGCAATTCTGCAAAGCATAATCAACTTGTTGATATTTTAGTTAAATAAAACTTGTTTTTAATTTTTTGGGCATAATATTTTCCAAATTAAAAGATACAAATATGTCAAAAAGCTTGAATATGATACATGTTTGTATCAGCTTAAAAGGATCTTCATGACAACAAATGAGCGAAGAATAATAACGATTACCAGTTTTGGTCATTTTATGAGCCATTTCAACATGCTTTTTTTTCCAGCCCTTGTTATACCAATGGCCAATTATTATGGGACTAATGTGTCTGAAATAGTTGGTCTAACGTTTGGGATGTACTGTTTTTTTGGTATCACTGCCCTTCCTTGGGGGATTGCAGCGGATCGTTGTGGCGCAAGGCCTTTAATGCTGATTTTTCATATAGGTGCTGGTCTCTGCTGTATTGGCGCTGGATTATGGATAGACAATGTCAGATTGATGTCCATATTTCTAGGGGGAGTAGGCGTTTTTTCAGGCATTTATCATCCAACAGGTTTAGGCTGGATATCTCAATCAATATCACGAATTAGCTTTGGGATGGCGGTCAATGGCATATTTGGTAATCTTGGGCTTGCAGTTGCGCCCTTGATAGCCGGTTTGCTAAACTGGCTTTCTGGCGTACAATCGGTATTTTTCTTTATTGGAGGAATCAATCTGCTGGGTGCGGTATTACTTGTTCTTATCCCTGTAACGACAAATGAGGGACACAAGCAGGTTGCCAATGATTCTAGAACAAAAACAATTGGCGCTTTTGTCATTTTATTAATTGCCATGATGCTGGGGGGGGTCGCATATCGTGGAACAACTGTTGTTCTGCCAGCATATTTTGAATTGAAAAACCAGCTTGTCTTTGAATTTTTTGTTCAGTTTATGAATGGGTTATCACCCAATGTCGTGGCATCACTGACAGTAAGCAGTGTTTTTTTTATAGGAATGATTGGTCAATATACAGGCGGCCGAGCAGCAGAATATTTTGATTTAAGGAATTGCTATCTCATTTTTCATTTGTCATGTATACCAATGGCAATTTGTATGTCTTTGCTATCAGGTTTTCCTTTGATACTTGTTACAATGCTATATTTCTTTTTCTTATTGGGAATGCAGCCCATAGAAAATACATTGGTCGCAAAACTGGCTCCGCCCCATTTTTTGCATTCTGCATATGGTGCAAAATTCATTTTTACTTTTGGTGTTGGCGCTCTGGCTGTGAAAATGGTAGCTGGTATTGAAACACATCTGGGGATGTCATTTGTATTTCTGGTATTGTCCGGTGTATCAGTATTGCTTGTTTGTTGTATTTTTTGGTTGAAATATATGACTAAAAATATTTTTCACTTGTTTTCTCTTAAATAGGAAACTTATTTTTCAAGCCCTTTGTTCAAAATATATATGAATGATGTTTCTTACAAACAAAAAATAACGATAACATTGACATCTCTAATATTTTAAGATATCTTATCCAAACTTTGAAATTAATTTCATGAACTAATAAATAGCTTCTCCATTTTAATAGATAAATTAATGATCATATCAATCACAAATATATCAGGAGGAAAAAGTGTCTTTAGAACAATCCATCATAAAAATTGCACAAACTGCGCGTCAGGCCGCACGCAAAATGGCTGTTTGTTCAGCAATAAAAAAAAATCAAGTTCTCGAAACCATTGCTAAAAATCTAATTTCGCAAAAAAGTAATATTCAAGAACAAAATGCAAAGGATCTGGTGTATGGTCGTGAAAAGGGGCTTTCAAACGCAATGATAGATCGTCTCACATTATCAGATAAGGTTATTGCCAGTATGGTTCAGGGCCTTGAAGAAATTGTGCAGTTACCTGATCCAGTGGGTACAACCAAAAATGCTTATGTCAGACCCAATGGACTTCATGTCGCTCGTGTCAGAATTCCGCTTGGTGTGATTGGAATCATTTATGAATCCCGCCCCAATGTTACAATTGATGCTGCTGCTTTATGCTTGAAAGCGGGTAATACCATTATTTTACGAGGTGGGTCTGAGGCATATCACTCTAATATGGTTTTGACAGAAATAATTCATCAGGCACTCGAAGAATGCGGTTTGCCCGGTGATGCTGTTCAGTACATTCCTACGAGAGACCGAGAGGCTGTTAAAATTATGCTTGCTCAGGAAGAAAATATTGATCTCATTATTCCGCGCGGGGGTGAAGGTTTAATTCGATTTGTGGTGCAAAATTCCACAATACCTGTATTAAAACACTACAAAGGTGTATGTCATGTTTATGTGGATGAAGGTGCGGATTTGTCCATGTCTGAAAATATTTGTTTTAATTCTAAAGTACAACGACCAGGCGTTTGCAATGCAATGGAAACCATGCTGGTTCATACATCTATTGCCAATTCTTTTCTACCTGCAATGGCGCGTCATTTTGCTGATTACAATGTTGAATTGCGGGGTTGCCCCAAAACATGTAAAATCATTCCTGAAGCCAGGCCGGCATCAGACGCTGATTGGGGGGCGGAATTCCTGGATTTGATTCTGGCAGTCAAGATTGTTGAAAATATTGATGAGGCCATTGCACATATTGATCAATACAGCTCAAATCATACAGATGCAATTGTGACCTCAGATTACATTCGGGCGAAAAAATTTGTAAATGAAGTGGATTCATCAGTTGTTTTGGTAAATGCCTCAACACGATTTAATGATGGCGGCCAATTGGGACTGGGCGCTGAAATTGGTATCAGCACTTCAAAATTGCATGCATTTGGCCCAATGGGTGCTGAAGAACTTACTGGCACCAAATTCATTGTTATGGGAGAAGGCCAAATTCGGGAGTAAACCTGATTGATTATGCATTTGGGAATATTTGGCGGCACATTTAATCCCATTCATTTGGGACATTTGCGTGTGGCGGTTGACGTTTTGGAAAGTTTTTATCTGGATAAAATTATATTTATTCCATCCGCACAACCGCCGCACAAGTCCTATTCAAATATTGCCAATGCTTTGGATCGTCTCAACATGACAAAACTGGCCATAAATTCCTACCCATTATTTGAATGCTCGAATATCGAAACACAACGAAAAGGGCTATCATATACCATTGATACGATTCATGAGTTAAAAGACTTATATTCACATAATGTACAATTCTACTATTTAATTGGCAGGGATGCCTTCCTCGCCATACATACTTGGAAATCTTTTGAAAGGCTGTTTGATGAAATCCCTTTTATTGTCATGTCTCGACCAGAAATTTCGCATGATATGGTAATGCCACACAACCATTTTATTGAATACATTCAACAAACAATTTCAAAGGAATATATGTATTCTAAGCAACATAAATGTATGATTCATCCCAAAAAACAACGTATTTATTATACCAGGGTAACAGCATTGGAGATATCTTCAAGTCAAATAAGGGCAAAATTAAAAAAGGGTCAATCCATTCAGTATTTATTGCCCGATGTTGTCAATGATTATATTTTTGAAAATAAATTATTTCAAACAAGGATTTGTTATGACCAAAAATGATCTTGATCCTTCCTTAAAGCCATATATCGACGCGCTATTAGAAAGAAAAAGTATTAATCCCATATATTTGGATATACGCGGTTTGACATCATACGCAGATGCATTATTGATAAGCAGCGCACGATCCAATCGTCAGGTAAAGGCAATTGCCGAAAATATGGAAAGAACGTTAAAAAAACAAAAAATCAAAGCACTTCATGTTGAAGGTATGAGTGAAGGCCATTGGGTATTGATGGATTATGGTGATGTTATTATCCATATTTTTTACGAACCCGAACGATTGTTTTATGATCTGGAAGGCTTGTGGAGTGATGTAGAACCAGTTATTCTCGACTCCAGGCTAACACGATAAACCATTTTTCAAAGGAGAAAATACGCATGAAACATTACCTTGTCACTGCATCTGAAATGCAGAAAATGGATAAAGAAACGATTGAAACGTTTGGTCTTCCTGGTATCGTTCTCATGGAAAATGCGGGCAGATGTGCTGTGTCGTTTTTTATGTCACAGTTTTCAGACATATCCGAAAAACGCATCGGTATTCTCGCAGGAAGTGGCAACAATGGTGGTGATGGATTTGTCATGGCACGTTATCTATTATCAGCCGGTGAGAATGTCATTGTGTTTTTAATGACTAAAAATGAGAAATTATCAGGAGATGCACGTTTCAATTATGAACGATTGCTGAAAATGCATGCTCATATTATCGAAATTCATCACGAAGATTTAATAAACCCCAATTACGAAATTTTGATTACACGCAATGTTTGGATTGACGCATTATTAGGCACAGGTTTACGATCTGAAGTACAGGGCCGCTATTATAGAATGATAACCTTTCTTAATGTAATATCCCCGCCTGTTTTTTCTGTTGATATTCCATCAGGACTTCATGCAGATACTGGAGAAATATGTGGTAGGGCCGTGAAAGCATATGCCACAATTACTTTTGGACATCAAAAGATTGGGCAGGCCATGCCAACAGGCACAGAGCATTGTGGCAAACTCGCCATTGCAGATATCGGTATTCCCAGACAGATTACAGAATCCATAGCGCCCAAACAATATTTATTAACATCACAAACAATTGATGTCAGTTTTTATCAACGACCATTATCAGCCCATAAAGGTACAAGCGGACATGTTCTTGTTATTGGCGGATCAACTGGAAAAACAGGCGCCTGTGCAATGACATCACAATCAGCCATGCGCATCGGGTGCGGCCTGGTGACATTGGGTATTGCAAAATCATTAAATTCAATTCTTGAGACCCAATTAATGGAAGTCATGACATTGCCATTTTCAGAAGAATTGCCTGGTGTTTTGGGCCCAAAAGCCTTTGATGAAATCATGCGTGCATCAATAGGAAAAAATTGCATTGCCATTGGCCCTGGCATGGGGATTTCGCAGGAAACCGAAATACTTGTCCATAAACTTATTCAGGAAATAACCATTCCAATGGTCATTGATGCTGATGCGATCAATGCATTGGCTGGTCATGCAGAGTGTCTTCACAAAGCGAAAACCCGGCATATCCTGACACCCCATCCCGGTGAAATGGCAAGGCTGACCGGTCTTTCAACTCGGGAAATTCAATCGGATCGTGTGACATTCGCCAGATATTTTGCACGTTCTCACAATGTCATTCTGATCTTGAAAGGTGCAAAAACAATTATTGCGCATCCAAATGGACAAATTGCAATCAATCCTACTGGAAATCCAGGGATGGCATCAGGCGGCATGGGCGATGTCTTGACTGGAATCATTGCTGGAATCATTGCGCAAGGTATCATGCCTGGAGACGCTGTGGAAACTGCTGCGTATATTCATGGCCTGGCTGCTGACATTTTAGAAAGAAAAATGGGAAAAATCGGGTTTATGGCCAGTGATGTTATTCAGTCATTACCCCTTGCGCTTGAAGAATGTGTGTCTGCTATTGAAAAACATTAAAACATGACGAAAAACAATTGAGGTATAATGGACAATATAATAACACAAGAAATGATTCAGGATGCTGAAAATTTCGATCAGTCTAAAATATCAACAAGCCTTCCTCTTCTGCCAGTTCGAGATGTTGTTCTGTTTAGAAACATGCTTTTGCCAATTTTTGTGAGCCATGAAAAAACAAAAGTGGCTGTGGAAAAAGCGGCCAGAAACTATAATCTATACATATTTGTTGTCACACAAAAATATCCAGAGCAGGAAAAACCTTCAAAAAATGATCTTTTCAATGTTGGCACAGTTGCTAAAATACTAAGATTCATTCAATTACCTGATTCCCGCATTAAAATATTTATTCAGGGAATTATGCAGGCAAAATGGCAGCGATTGTATAGTCATGATGGATGCAACATGGTTAAGCTTGAATGGCTGCCAGAAAAAGAAGAGGATGCATCCAGTATAAAAATTCAAGCCCTCATGAGAAATGTCAGAGAGAATAGTGCTGAAATATTAACCTTCCATGGGGACTACTCTGATGATGCGGCATCTATTCTGGATAATATTCAATCACCAGGAAAACTGGCTGATCTGGTGGCTGCCAATTTACAGTTAAAAATTGACGATGCCCAAAAATTATTGGAAATAGTCGATCCTGTCAAACGATTGAATGAAGTGAATCGCTTGTTGGCCAAAGAAGTTGAATTGTCTGCTGTTCAGGCAAAAATTCAAAATGATGTTCAGCATGAATTATCCAAAACACAGCGCGATTACTATTTGCGTGAACATCTTCAGGCCATTTACAAAGAATTGGGCGAACCGGATGAATTTTCTATTGAAATTGAAGAATACGAAAAAAAGATAAAAAGAAGCAAACTGCCAAAAGAGCCAGGAAAAGAAGCCAATAAACAACTCACACGCTTGGATCAAATGCAATTTGATGCAGCAGAGGCGTCCATTGTGCGAACCTATCTGGATTGTATATTGGAACTGCCCTGGAATAAATACTCCAAAGATATGCTGGATATTCCCTATGCAAAAAATATTTTGGATTCAGGCCATTTTGGATTGGAAAAAGTTAAAGAACGTATCCTGGAATATTTAAGTGTTCGGAAGCTCAATCCTAAAATGAAAGGGCCGATTTTATGTTTTGTCGGACCGCCAGGCGTTGGAAAAACATCACTTGGAAAAGCCATTGCCCGTGCAATGAAACGAAAATTTGTTCGTATTTCTCTGGGGGGGATTCGTGATGAGGCCGAAATTCGCGGCCATCGAAGAACATACCTGGGGGCAATGCCTGGTCGTGTGATTCATGGCATGCGTCAGGCAAGAACTATGAATCCAGTGTTTATGATGGATGAAATCGATAAATTAGGTGCTGATGTTCGCGGGGATCCATCATCAGCTTTGCTTGAAGTTCTTGATCCTGAGCAAAATTTTGCTTTTAGTGATCATTATTTAAATATTGATTTTGATCTATCAAACGTCATGTTTATCATGACTGCAAATATCAGCGAAGACATCCCTATCGCCCTGTTGGATCGTATGGAACAAATTGATATGCCGGGATATACACAGGATGAAAAAGAAAGGATTGCCAGAAATTTTCTAATCCCCAGGCAAAAAAAGGAAAATGGCTTGTCCAGGAGAAAAATTACAATTACTGATGGTGCATTGAAGCTCATTATTACAGAATATACCGATGAAGCCGGTGTGCGAAACCTTGAACGAGAGATTGGCCAAATATTTCGGAAAATTGCCAGAAAAATTGCAGAAAATGAATTTGGTCATTTTCGGATTACACGTCAAAACATTCATACATATTTAGGCCCTCCCAAATATATTTCAGAGTTTGAACAGGAACAAAATGAAATCGGTGTATCAACTGGCCTGGCCTGGACTTATACTGGTGGCGAACCTCTGTATGTTGAAGCATCAGTTGTCTATGGCAAAGGTGAAATTCAACTGACCGGTCAACTGGGTGATGTCATGCAGGAATCTGCAAAAGCCGCCATAACTTATATTCGGGCCAATTATAAACGATTCAAACTCAAACGAACATTTTTTGAACATTGCGATTTTCATATTCACGTGCCATCTGGCGGTGTACCGAAAGATGGGCCATCTGCCGGCATTGCCATTGCAACGTCAATTATTTCCATCCTGACCCAACGACCAGTTAAAAGAGATATTGCAATGACTGGAGAGATTTCTTTGAGAGGTCGTGTGCTTCCAATTGGCGGCTTGAAAGAAAAAGCAATTGGGGGACTCAGAGCCGGGGTTAAAACCATTATTATTCCCAAAAAGAATCAAAAAGACCTGGTCGAGATTTCTGAAGAGGCCAAACAAAAGTTGAATTTTGTCATGGTATCTCACATGGACGAAATTATTGATCTTGCCCTTGAATAAATTTGTTAAAGACTTCTCTGAAAATAACTTCCCCATTATTGATATTGTTCGTTTTGAGGTAATTGTACTGTAGAGACGTAGCATGCTACGTCTCTACACGACCTTATTTTTTTGTACGATCAAGAAAAATGAGCATGTTATTTTCAGAGCATTCCTAAGGAATGCCCTGAAAATAAGATATTCAAAAAATGTTCGCCACCCATTTCATCATGGACTATCCGACAATACTTTCATCAAATGAATAACTTCATCCAGGCCTGTAACACCATCAAAGGGTGAGAGAGATTCCAAAGAATAAAAATAGGCATTACCGATTTGGTTTCTATACTTTTTATACATTTCTGTACCAATTAGAATAGTATCCTCAAACAATGCCACTGAGCATGCAAAGGAAGACTCACTTTGAGGTTGTTTTGCAACTATTTTCCGCAGTAGAACAATTTGATTTTCTTCAATTCGATATATACAGACTGCACCGCTATCTTCAACCTCAGAGTCCATTTTGGTTGACCCCACTGCCAAGATATTGCCTTCTAAATCAATTGATACGCCAAATTTGTCATCTTTCTGCAAATTGGGTTCAACTAATTTTGACATCTGTTCCCAGGCATGCTCATTGCGTCGATAAACATAAACTGCGCCAGTATTCCTTATATCATTTTGTTTTTCACCCTTACTGCCAACGATTGCAAATTGTTCATTAATACTGACTGCGTAACCAAAATGAGATGGGTAATCCAAGGATGATGGAATAAACGCCATTTGTTTCCAGGAACCTTCCTGTTTCTGAAAAATATATACAGCCCCTTTATATCCATAACCCAAATATGCCCCTACTATTGCATAATCCTTAGTGATATCAACAGCGCAACCAAATCTACCACCAATATCAGGTTCGTCTGGTTCCAGGGTATGGCGTTGAACCCATTGATTATTTTCTAATTCAAATATGAATGCTTTACCTGATTCCTTCGTCTTGCCATACGCGCCGACAATGAGTTGATTATTGTAAGTCGTCATTGAACAACCAAAATTATGTAAATTTTCAATTTCATCAGGGATTAGCGTTTGAGTTTGGGTCCAGTTACCAGAATCTTGACGCTGATAAACATAGACTATTCCAATATCACCTTCATCCAAATCATGGCTTGAGGCCCCGGCAAATGCAAAATTGCCTGCCAATGCGACAGATGTTCCCAATTTAGCACTTTTTTGGTCTCCATCAAATTTATTTACAAAAATCAACTTTCCATCATTTTTTTCATAAATGGATACTGAACCGCCATCAGTTTCAATTTGATTATCACTTTTTGATCCGATAATCGCGTATTTATCAGACATGGCAACTGATGAACCAAAGAAGACAGATTCAGTTATTTGGTCTGGCGGACTGACAATTTGTTCATGTAATTTCCCAACAGACCAATCCACTTCACCCCAAATCTGTGGTACAAAACAAATATTAAAGCATAAGCACAAATATACAAACAAGAAATGTTTTTTTAAAACAAACATGTTTACCTCCTTTTTATAGAAATGCAATAATAACATACACATTTTATTTTTTTTGTATTATAGTCCAACTTTGGTTTTTCCAATCGCGCGATGTGGGTGTCAGTGTAAGTCAGTGTTTATCCGCATAAATCAAAGTTGGACAATAATACGAACAAGAAAAATGAGCATGATATTTTCCGAACATGTCATATTAATTATTGATTTATCAACAATTTATTGTTTTCAAACCGAATCACTGATCCGGCATTATTATTAAAAAATATGTCATGTCCCAGTTCTTTTTGCAAATAAGCGCCTGATGTCAATCCTGTGCAATGAGAGACGCCGATCTTTTTAATATTCAACCGCTTGATTTCATTAATTGTTTGATCCATACGTTCTTTTGGTGCATTGGCAAGGTGCGTGCCGCCCACAACCATGTAAATATCATCAACGCCAGTCACTTTCTGCGCATGATGAATGGTGTTGATCATCCCCCGATGCGCACAACCCAGAATAATAACCAAGCCCAGATTTGTTTGAATAAACAATGCGAGATCATCAGGCATTTCAGCATCAAGCTGGTAGGTATCATCAACTTTGTTGAAAAAGTTAAACCCAACACTTTCGTAATCATTGATCATGGGGATTTCACCGCTGGTCATGACATTCTTGCCATCCAATTCAATTGGATCTTTTGATAAAGAGAAATCTGCATTATATCGACGAATCTCTTCAACAGAAAAAGGGCATCCAAAAAATCGGTATGCACCTTTCAACATAGGTGATTTAACATATGTTGGTTCAAATGTTTTCGGATGACAATGAATTAAGATTCTTTCTGATGTTTGACATGCGCGTTGAGACAAAAAGTATCGTAAGCCTCCTGTATGATCCTGATGTGCGTGACTGAGAACCATACAAGAAATCGTTGATGGTTCAACGCCCATGATCATCATGTTATGTCGTAATACATTGATATTTCCCGCGCCTGTATCAAACAATAATTTTTCACTGCCAATTGAAATTTCCATGCTCAAGCCCCATTCAGCCATAACCAGTGGGGTTGCAGCAGTGTTTTCACTGATTGTTTTAATCTGAATATCATTAATTGATATCATAATCTTTCCTTATTTTCTTTGGGCCAGGGGCACCAGGGTTTTGTTTTCCAACGATTATGTACCCAAAACCATTGTTGTGGATATTTACGAATCATGGCCTCAATATTTTGATTGTATCGTTTCGTGTTTTCTGCCAGATCCCAGTATTCATCTCCTGTAGAAATCCAGGGGATTTCAGGCTGGAATTGTCCGACAAAGCCATTTTCTGTTCGAATGACATACAGGGGGACAACCGGTGCGCCTGTTTGTTTGGCCAGTCTTGCAAGACCAACATTGGTACATGCCAGGGAACCGAAAAAATCCACAAAAACGCCTTCATACCAATCGACACGCTGGTCGTTTAATAATACCACATTGTTTTTATGGGCTTTATCAGACAGTATTTCAAGGATGGATTTATATGTATTTTTTCGGGTTGGCAGAACACGTGTACCCCAACGTGACCTGACCTCCTGAAAAAATCGTTCCAGGGGTTCAAAATCCAAATGCCTGGCAACGATACTGGATCGCCATCCATAATTTTTTAAAACGAAATATCCTGCTTCTCGCAAAAGTTCCCAATTTCCAAAATGGGCAGTAACAATCAATACCCCTTTACCTTGAAGATAGGCACGTCGAAGATGTTCCACACCCTGGATTTCATAACTATCCAGCGTCTTATTGGATACAGATATCCATCCAATATCAAAACATATTCGGCCCAGATTTTTGAAACACCTTTTACAAAGTGCATCCAGTTCCTGTGGTGATTTTTCCTGACCAAAGGCAATATTCAAATTATTATGTACTACTTTTCGATGCCGATGGTCCAAGCGATAGATTAAGATGCCCAGTTCATCACCCAGGCGATCTCGCCATGATTTTGGTAGAATGCCCATACATGCAAATAAAAATTTGATGATCAAGTAGGGTATTGATTGTAACATAATTATATCCTTAAACTCGAAATTTTTTGATCTGATTATTTAATGTTTCAGCCAATTTACTTAAATTCATGGCACTTTGTTGAACCTGATCACTGTCTTGAGACACAGCTTTCGCCGCTTTGTTAACATTTGCGACATCGCCTGCAATTTCTTTGGCCACAGTATTTGTCTGGCTGACATTGCTTGAAACCTCACTTGTTCCAACAGAAGCCTGTGAGACATTGGATGCAATTTCCTGAGTGGCTGTGGATTGTTCTCCCATTGCCACAGCAATGGTTCCCACAATATCGTTGACTTCCTGAATAATTCGCGTAATTTCAACAATCTCTTCAACAGACAAGGATGTAGATCGTTGAATGGCATCAATTTTGGAACGAATTTCTTCAGTTGATCGTGATGTCTGTTTGGCCAACTCTTTTATTTCATTGGCAACAACTGCAAAACCTTTGCCAGATTCACCAGCTCTTGCAGACTCAATCGTTGCATTTAAGGCAAGCAAATTGGTCTGTTCAGAAATTTCGGTAATTGTTTGGGTAACTGTACCGATTTCTTTTGCAGAATCACCAAGATGGTTGACACGATCCGAGGCTTTTTTGGCTTTTTTCACAGCGTCATCAGTAATTTTATGGGCTTTTTCTGTATTATTGGAGATTTCATTAATCGTGGCAGTCATTTCTTCAGCCGCAGATGCCACAGTAGCGACATTGGCTGATGTTTCTTCAACAGCGGCAGCCACTGAATTCATGCTGGCGCTCATTTCTTCAGCCGAACTGGCAACGTTGTTTGACAAACCTGATGTTTTTTGTGCATTTTTTGCAAGGGCATCAGATACAGCAGACAGCTCGGTCGATGATGATGAAACAGTATCCACACTGTTAGAAATTTCCTTGATCATGATATTGACCTTGTGTACCATCTCATTGATCGCTTTTGACAGATCACCCATTTCATCCTTTTGATCAATATCCAGTTTTGAGGTAAAGTCGCCATCAGCCATCAAGCGAGTAAAATCCAGGCTTTTGATAATTGGACGCAGTACACCTTTTGTAATGGCAAAAGAAATCAGCAAGCCCAATAACACAGCAATCAGTACAATGACAATAACCATTGTCTCGGTCGTGCTGACAAGATTTTTCATTTTTTGTTCCTGATTTTCTAATGCGCCCTGACATTTTTTATGTGCATTTTGCGCAGCTTTCAGCATATTTGCTTCTGAGGTATTTTGTGTATCAGTCAACTTTACATAGTCATTAAAGGTATCAAAATAAACATTGACTGACGATATAACTGCATCAATGGTTGCAATATTATCAATAACAGACATTTTGCTTTTGATATCATTTGCACATTTTATTATTGTCTGAATATTTTGATTGACCAAATCAAAATATTTTTTTTCACCAGAAATGATAACTTCCTTTTCATTTTTACGTGCATCAATAAACCTTTTCACAATGTCATGCGCATCATTGACAATAGACAATTTATTATTCAACTTTGTTTCAAATTCATTTTGCGCAAGGGTTAATTGCTTTCTTTGATCATCACGCACACTTTCAACCTGTGACATAACATCATTGGCAGCTTTTTGAATTTTTGTAATTGCCTCTTGATAGTACTTAATAAAATTGACAACCTCAGATTCATATGCTTTGTATGTGCGAAAGATGTTTTGTGTCAAAGCGATATTGGCATGATTGCGAAAACTTTTTTGAATATCTTGTGTCTTTTTAATAATCTTATCATTATCGGCTTTCCACAAATCAACTTTTTCCAGCTCTCCCCTTAACATGGCGTGCCGCATACTTTTAGCATCATACGCATACCCGAGCAAATGACTGGCTTCTGTAAATTTCTTTAAACGATCCGCGATTAGAGATTGATTGGCTTGGGAATAATCGTTTTGTGAGCGCGCAATGACACTCTCCAATTGAATTTTTTGTTCATTTTGCAACGTTTCCAAAGTCTTAAGGGCAATGGATGCATTGGATTCTATTTGCTGCCTGCTTTGCTTAAATTGATTTATAAAGGAAGTAATTTCACTTTCATAATGTCTGTATTTTTCGATAATCGCATCAGCTTCCTGAATATTATGCGATGTTTTAAATTGGGCTTTCATGCTTTTTGTTAATTGATACACATTGGTATTAATAGCTTGCCATTGATCAACAACATCAAGATTGCCCTGCATAATGAGAATTCGATAATGTTTTGCCTCAAGCGCCATCTTGACAAGTTGATTGGCATCATCCGCACGAGCGATTTTATGTTTGATATAAACAGCATTATCATCCCGCATCTTTTTTAACTGATCCACCTGCTCCTTTTCTATGATATCAGAATATGAGCGAACAGCTTTTGCATTTTTACGCATTTCCAGCATTCTTTGCACTTTTTGATTTCGTAAATTACTGAAATTATTAAATGCATTTTCATAGTTTTCAGATGCCTGAATAACATGATCCATATATTCAATAGCTTGTTTATCTTGAAATACACGTTTGAGATGATTGGCCAACTCTTTTAAAATCGAAACTTCCTGTTTTAATTTATCAGCAAAAGAGGAATCATTTCGCATGATAAAATTTTTTTCGTGTTGTCTGGCTTTGTAAAAGCTCTGCGTTAATTTTGCCACGTCATCTTTATTGCTTGCACGTTTGACAACGCCTGACAATCCATTATAACTATATATAGCCACAATGATCATCAGCAACAAAACAATTGAAAATCCACCAAATATTTTTACACCCATTTTTAAATTTCGAAATGCTTGTACCATAATAACCTCCTTTTTGTTATTTAAGTGCGACATCAGCAATTGCGATTCTTGCTAAATGTGTTGATGTCCCGATTAATTGAAGAAATTTCGCATTAAAAAGCATCTGCTCTACCAGATGATTATCCATAAAAACCTGACCGCCCAAGATATTTATACATTGGCTGGCGATAGTTTCAGCCGCTTCCGAACAAAAAACTTTGGCACATTGATTCATGACAATTTTTTCTGAATCGTCTGTGGCGCACATCCATGCTGCACGATAGGCGAGAAGCTCGGCAGTTTGCTTAAGTGTAACAGTTTCAGCCAGAGAAAAAGCGACAGCCTGATGTGCAATCAAAGGTTTGTTTCCAGATTGATGTGTTTTGGCAAATCCGGTTGTTATTTCTATACATTTGTCAATCATTCCCAATGCACATGCAATGCATGCAAAATTTTCAAGGTATTGAACCTTTGAAATTAAAGCATTCAACTGTTGTGGATATAAAACCATATTTTGGGGGACCTGACAATTCCTTAAGACAATATTTGCAATAGCCAGTTCAGGAAAAAAACGTTTGTTTTCAATAGGAACAAGATCCAGACTGTCATCTGAAGCTGATATAAAAAAAAGCGTATCCTTGCCATCAATATGGCCATACACAGCAATATATTTTGCAACACCCGCGTTTATGACAACGTTTTTTTCACCTGACAGGAGAAAGTAGTCATCAACTGATTGCACGTTTATTGATGATTGTTTTGTATCGGTTTCGACAAAATCTTCACAAAAAGCGATCGCACAAACAAGGCTGTCATCTACTTGTGAGGATTGCAGACATGATTCATTTAACATACGATTGATTTCAGTAACAATTCGGAAGCCATATTCAACACCCAGGAACAATGCGGGGTGTTGTCTGGCAAAAATGCGCATCATTTCCAAGGTAGCAACAGGTTCTAAGGAAGATGAATGATTAAAAGAACTAAAATAGCCCAGGGATGATAGTTTTTGCTTAAAAGTGATCAATGCCTGGGCAATATCATTTTCAGCTTGAAACGCGCCTTTCACAAAAAGGTGTTTTTCTTGTGCAAGCGCGGATTCCATGTTTTGAAAAAGATTTTTTTCATGGTCAGAAAATGTAAAATTCATGATATACCTCGGATAGTTTCAGATGAGTTTTGAAATGATTTTTTTTTGGATTTCTGAAGTACCGCCGCCAATTGGTGCCAGGCGGTTATCCCTGAAAAGCATTTCCATGCCATATTCATGACAATACCCATAACCACCATGAATGAGCATGGCATCATTGATGGGATTCAAGCTCCAATCGCCAATAAAAAGCTTGGCCACCGCAGCTTCCAAATGATTTACCGCCTGTCCCTGATCCTTGCACCAGGCAATGCGATAAACAAGCGATCGGGCTGCTTCAAGAAAAATTTTCATATTTGCCAGTTTATATTTGGTGGCTTGAAAATGACTGATGGGGCGATGAAATTGATATCGCTTTTTTGAATAATCTGAACATTGCTTGATTGCGTAACTCATAGCCCCTATCATGGGCGCCAGTAATGCACTTCGGTCCCATTCTACAGTTTGCATGGCATAAAAGAATCCCATGCCTTCCTGACCCACAAGATTATCTGCAGGAATCTGGCAATTATTGAAAAATAATTCGCTGGTTTGTGATGTCCGCATGCCCATTTTTTTTAAGGGCGCACCAGCAGTAAAGCCTTTGGTGCCTTTTTCAACAATAAAGGTAGAGATGCCTTCATGTTGTTTTTCAGGATTGGTTTTGGCATATACCAGGGCAAGATCTGCAATGGGCCCATTGGTAATAAAAATTTTACTGCCATTAAGCACGTAATAATCACCATCGCGGATAGCGGTTGTTTTCATGGATGCCACATCAGAGCCGGCATCAGGCTCGGTCAATCCCATACAACCAATCCATTCACCGGATATGAGTTGAGGCAGGTATTTTTGGCGATGTAAATCTGTGCCATGACAAAAAATAGTATCTGCACATAAAAAACTATGCGCGCCATATGCCAGTGTCAAACCGCCATCAACACCAGCCTCTCCCAGCGCCTCACCCGCAATGATCGTTGTTAAAACATCTGCACCACCGCCACCTAAGTCTTCAGGAAAATGAAGGCCCAGGAGTCCAAATTCGCCCATTTTTTTAAAGGCGTCAAAATCAAATTCGTTCTTGATTTCGTGTTCTTGAACACGCGGTGCGATTTCTTTTTTGGCAAAGCGTATCACCTCTTTTTTGAACATGCGTTGTGTTTTCGATAATTCAAAATCCATGATTGACTCCAATAATGCTTAAAATTATTAGAAAAATAAAATTTTTTCTTTTTCATAATCCAATATTGGAGATTAGTCAAATAATGATTCAGTGTAATATCAAATTTTTTGGACGTTTAGGAGATCCCTGAACGATTTGCTTTATTGATACTGTTCGTTTTGAGGTAAATGTACTGTATAGACGCAGCATGCTAAGGAATGTTCAGAAAATAACTTCCTCATTATTGATATTGTTCGTTTTGAGGTAATTGTACTGTAGAGACGTAGCATGCTACGTCTCTACACGACCTTATTTTTTTGGACGATCAAGAAAAATGGGTATGTTATTTTCAGAGCATTCCTAAGTCTATACACGACCTTCATTTTTGGTACGATCAAGAAAAATGAGCCTGTTATTTTCAAAGCATTACTTACATATTAATTTTTTTTCGGAATATGCCGCCTTCAGAAAAACACAACCACATCCATTTTAACCAGTTAATCAGGCTATGTGCCATCCATAAGGCCCAAAGCAACATTGCGATCCTGAATATATATAATGGAAGGAAAAGAACCCAGGGTTGCGGTAAGGTATCGTTTATATGGTCAAGATACCATGATAAATATTTAAATGAAGACCCATTGCCTTTAATTTGCATTTGCGGAATGCCCAACAAACCAGAATGAATGGCCACGTAAATACAAAGCAACGCCAAACAAGTCCAGATAATCAATCCCAATTGCCTGATATTGAATAGCCATCGACTATCCGGCATAATGTTCTGCTTTCGATAATAGAATACTAGAAACCACCCTACAACAATAAAGGCTTCATACATCTGAATTTGAGTAAGTCCAAGTCCCAGTAAAAACCATTGCCATGCCTTTAATGGCGTCCAGTTCAAGCGGGCCAGTGCAAAAGAAACAATTGCAATTAGAATTAAACGAGACCAGAATAAAACAACAGGCCCCATTTGCGGTCCATGTGTCCACAGTATCCACGCATTTCCAGGCAAATTTAAATTCAATGTCGCGTTAACAGCTTCACCAACCTGAACATGTGGAAATTTGAGAAAACAATATGAGGGGTCAGGTTGGTGCCATTTTATATCTACATAATGCGAACCAGGATCAAGGGGAAGTTGAATAGTACTGAGTTCACCTGATACAGGCAATGAATGTTTATCAATGCGAAGCTGTTGAATAATGGAATGTTCTGGTATTTTTACAGTATGTGTTTGTCCCATACTGACCCGAACTCTCATGGATAATTCGAGCTGATGAAAACGTTTGCCAGGCTGCATGTTTAATTTGACCTGATCAATGGTCATATTTTTTCCTTCAATGGGTATCAGTTTTGAAAAAGTGATATCAACAGATTCTAAAGGCCAGGGCTGCCATGTCGGGCAATGTTTTCCCTGGCTGTCCTGATGATGAATGACTGGGATGCCATCATAGTTAACATGGAGTCGGGTGTCAGCATCCAGAATCCATGTTTCAACCCATTGATTGGTTTGTGGGGCTTGCAAATGAATTTTTGGTTGATATTCCAAAACAGATTGCCACTCCACCTGTGATTGATTGGCTTTCATGCTCACCAATGCCTTACGATCTTTCACTTGAATATGACCAGTCATCAAAGATTCTCCAGTCAGCAGTGGAATTTCTATTGAAACTGGATGATCAGAAGGCGTAACCCGCTTTACTGTTGTCAGAACATGCCATTGAAGGCTGATATTCAATACACGTTCTACATTAAAAAATGGTGGGATGGTTATTTTCTGCAAAATTTTTTCCGCATTCTGCTGTATTCGATTGAATTGAAGGCTGTCAGCTATCTGACCATCAACAGATACGCCCTGAATTTTCCATCCTGAAGCTTGTGTTTCCATATGTCTTGGTTTGAGTTGAAGCGGCATGTGAAACTGGTTTCTGTTGGGTGTCTGACCACGTAGAATCACATGATGCCTGCCCTGTTGGACATAAATCCAGATATGCCTTTGCAAGTCCTGTCGAATACCAGTTGCGGGTTTGTTATCTATTGTGAGATGATCTGGCAGCCATTCACCTGCAATTGCTGGCAAGGGAATAACTGTGTCTGTTGCGGCATGAACTGTCAATGTAATTTTCAGGCGATCAGGATAAATGGAAAGTTGCATCATGGATATATCAGCGCAGTTGGGAAGGCAATCTGGTTTTTCCAATAATCGATTTTCAAGTTCTTTGAGAAGCTCTGGTGATGGAAATTCACCCTTTGCATTATGACTGACAATTATTGTGGCAAATATTATCGGGATGACATATTTTGCGAATGATAATTTCATGATGGCATGATCCTGTTTATAATGTTTTATAATCGTCAAAATAAAATGAACGATTATTTTATACCCAAAAATTTATGACCGCTTGCTTACAATCAACATAAAATGAGGAATAGCATAGCGTAATGTGAAACAATCGTCAATATTTATTTAAGGAAAGCTCGGAAAATGACATGCTCATTTTTCTTGGTCATACAAAATAATAAGGTCGTGTAGAGACGTAGCATGCTACGTCTCTACAGTACAATTACCTCAAAACGAACAATATCAATAAATGGAGAAATTATTGTCAGAGCTTTCTTATGTATTATCAGTCATTGTACTCAAAAATATGTTCCTTTTCATGAATAACAAGTTCGGTTAATAATTGCCAATTTAAGTTCATCAGATAAATCATTGAAATACGCACAATAACCGGCAATACGCACCAATAAATAAGGATGTTTCTCTGGATGATGATAGGCATCAATCAGTATCTCCTTATTGATAACATTGGGTTGAAATTGCATCCCTCCCTTTTTGAAAAAAGATCTAATAATTGCCGACAGATTTTTCACGCCATCGTTACCCTGAAACAAGCCAGAATCAATAGTAAATGTAATGGTCGTTCCATTTGGCGCAAACCGCTCAAAATCAATATCACTGACTGCATTTAATGCTGAAACAAGATCCAAACTTTGTTTACCATAATGTGGTGCGATACTGTGTGCAAAAGGGGTTCCTTTCAAGCGTCCTGATGGTAACGCTGGACTGTTTTCTCCATATACAATATTGACATTCAATGCATAATATCCTGCAGTATATACCCCATTTCTCGGACAGGATGGTACTGATTTCAATGCATTCACATAGATTTCCAAAACTTTGTTAACCCATTTTTGCGGATCAGGCGTCATGTCATCGCCAAATTTCGGCACGTTTCGCAATGCCTCTCTGATTTCACTATTTTTTTCACCCTCGAAATTACTTTCCATAGCAAAAATAACTTCATCAATGGTGTAACGTTTTTTGCGAAAAACAACTTCATCAATGGCATATAAAGAATCCGCAACATCGGTGATCGCCACAGCTTGAATGCCGCTGCTGTTAATACGTGCGCCTCCTTCATAAACATCCATTCCAGTTTCAATGCAATTATTGAATAACGTTGATGCCAGCGGTGTGGTAAAACGTTCTCTTAAGATACGCTCAAAATCCTGATGATCAGCCAATATTGATGCGGCCAGTTGATTTAATCGAACCTGAAAACGACTCAACAATGTCTCCATGTCTTTTGGTGAGTTATAACAGGGCACTTTTTGGGATAGAACACTTTGAAAAACATCATTGACTTTATTTACGATGCTTTTGTACGCGGTTGTCAAAGGTTGTGTATATTGTTGAAGCCCTTTGAAATTATATCGAAAAAACTTTCGTGTGAGCTTGCTGATTTGATCATAAATGCCAATGTTCCACAGATCATGTTGTTCACCTTTCAAGGCCTGCAAAAATGCCAGTGCAACATTCATATTGGCGCAATCGGTATTGGCAAAATGATCATCTGATGCAACTGGTTCGACACAACCTACAATAGAATAATCCCTTAGATTTTCAATTGGTTCAGTGTAATTCTTTTTTAAACTTTTCACATAAATTTCATCATTGTACAAAGCTGGCATTGGAGAACCATTGATATAAACCTCTGCAATTCTATCCACATAAGCCGCCGGACTGTTATTGTGAATTCTTGCTGTCATGTTTACGCCGCGTGGCTGTAACTCACAGATATCCAATAACATGTAAGTGACATCGTTCGTGCCATCAGTGCCATCAGGTTTAAGCCCGCCAAAAGTGACAGACTGAACTGATGAAAGACTCTCAAAAAGACGACCCACCCCCAGATAGGTATCCCCATCATTGACAAGGATGACTTCATCCACTTTTAGAATAAAGGCAGCAAGCATTTCTTTTGCATCGTCATAAGTTATTAAATTGTCATTTAGATCCTTTTGATAATAAGGAAAAAGAATTTGATCCAGACGTCCAAAAGAAATGGCATTTTCAAATGATTCTGTGCATAGTGCAATCTGTAAAAACATTATACTTTGCAATGCCTCATGAAATGTACGTGCTGGATATTTGGGCACATGACGACAGACATCAGCCATTTTCTCGAGTTCCTGCTTTCGTGCTGGATTATTTTCAACTTTGCTTAACGCTGTTAATTGATCTGCATATCGACAGGCAAAGTTTTCCAAGGCTTTAAGCGTAATGATCGCAGCATCATAAAAATCAGAATGATCCAGATTTTTGTTTCGTTTTAACTCAATTTCCTTGATAATTCCTGTTGTACCCAGTGTCAGCATGCGTTTATGATTGACTATAAAATGTGCAATAGCAGCCTGATTATTGTTGAAACCGGTGTTCATTTCTGATGCGCGCGCCAGTAAGAGTATCCAATCCTTTATTGACTTATTCTTGTAACTGATCAAACTGTGTTTTGCCCAAAAGGGAAATATATTTGTATAAAAATTGACTTTGTCTTCAAAAGAACATTTGAATGAAACAGGCGTTTGTTTATGCATCTGATGGAGAATTGAAACAAAAACAATACCAAAATATTCCTCCCACACATTGCCAGCGAGTCTTTTTGATGTGTAATTTCCAACAATCAGTTCATTTGGGTAAATAATGACTTTTTTATTTTCAAGCACATAAGATAATCGCCTGGCGCGATGAATGTGTGTGGGGCTGGAAAAGCCATTCATTTTATAAAACGCTGTTTTTAAAGTTGATGTTTCAAAGCAAAGATATGTTTCACTTTCTCTTATGTCTTTTTGAATGCTTTTTATCCGATCTGAAAAGTGAGACTGTTTGGTATGAAAATCAAGATCACAGGAAACCTGAATTTCAAAGGATTGAAAAATCTCAATAGCGTTTCTGATCGCATCAAGACTTTGTTCATTGGTAATTGTCAGAGTGGGATTTTTTATATTCAATCGCTTGCTTTTTTCTTCATACATATTGTGAAATTTTAGTAATTCAATTGAATG
>Ga0272440_1000620_pt1 | contig 29844 bp, 27 predicted proteins | sample SSMMMBAug17_FD_192440 | JGI IMG/M metagenome (GOLD analysis project Ga0272440, IMG submission 192440) | Marine sediment archaeal communities from Little Sippewissett salt marsh, Falmouth, MA, United States - SSM-MMB-Aug17 | ecosystem: Environmental > Aquatic > Marine > Wetlands > Sediment ... | reverse complement strand
TGCATCGGTAATTCGGTTTTTATTTTGTGCAACTTCAAGAGCGCTTACATAAAGGTCATGGAGCAGTTTAGAATTAAAGCTTTTAAAGGTCTCTTGACTCACTCCATTTATGTCTGCATAGGTGTGAATGTAGAGGAGTTTGAGGTTTTTTACATCTTCAACTTTTGACATAAATCCATAAAGAGTGTTTTCATTATGAATATTCTCTTTAAACGCAACTCCTCTCATAAGAATATGGTACTTAACAAGTGTGGCTGCTCTTGTAATGAGCTCAGGAGAGAGTTTAATGAGTTTTGAAAACTGTACAATGAGTTTTGCACCCACTTCACTATGGTCTTGTTTTCGCCCTTTTCCTGTATCGTGAAATAAAACAACAAGCTTAATAAGTAGGCGTTCCTCTTGCGAGAGTTCATCATAAAGCTCTTGAATTTCCTCATTTTGAATGCTCTCTAAAGCCTCTACACATTTTAATGTGTGAATATCTACAGGATAGGTGTGATAACCATCAAACTGCGGTAGGTGCATCACTTTTCTAAAGGTTGTAAATAGTTGGTGAAGTATTCCTGCGTCATAAAAGAGTTTTAAAAATGAGTAGGTATGTTGTCTCTCAAGAAGTTGTCTGAGTTGTTTATATATTTTTGCGCTGAGTGGATGTTTAATTTTGCTCTTTGTAAAGAGGCGTAAAAAACCTGCATCAAATTTATATTTTTTATCAGGTAGCGTAAGAAGTAGCTCTAAAAGCTCTGTAATAGGCGCTGATTCCAGATTGTAAGATGCGTAGAGTCTATCATCTAAAAGATATATTCCCTTTTGCACTCTTGCATGACGAAACTTACTTATGTACGAGGGCTCCATAATATGTGAGCGTACCATTTTTTTGACAAATATTTGTGTGAAGTTATTTATGCGCCACTGTGCTTCAAGTACTTTTGAAGCGAGTTTTGTATAGTCTTTAAATCCCAAATTTTTTGCAACTGCGGGAATATACTCTAAGAGTAGTCTATCTTCTTGTTTTCCGGTAATAAGATGCAGGGCACTTCTTACACGAAAAAGTAGCTCAAGAGCAATACGATACTCTTTATACTCCTCTTCACTAAAGAGCAGACCGCTTAAGGCTTTAATACTCTCAACATTGTAAAGAGTATTAGCAAGCCAAAAAAGCAATTGAGAGTCTCTTAGCCCTCCAACACTCTCTTTGATGTTGGGTTGCATAGAGCTAGGGTTCTTTTTACGACGTATTTGTGCCTCTTCTATTTTGGCAAGCATAAACTCTTTTGTCTCATATCTGCGAATGCGTCCTAGTTCTCTTTGTGTTGCATGCCATGTAAAGGAGGAGCCTGTAATAAAGCGCGACTCCATTAAGGAAGTGCGGATTGTTACGTCCTCTTGACTTGCATTAAAGAGGTCTTCAACTTCATGAACACGGTGTCCAAGTTTTAAGCCTGCATCAAGAGCAAGATAAAAAAGCTTCTCAATAATAAGTCTTGTTTGATACCCCTCAATATCTTTAAAGACTATAAGCAAGTCAATATCACTATGCACACAGAGCTGCTCACGTCCATAGCTTCCAAGAGCTACAATAGCAATTGGAATGGAACTTTTCATTGGCAGGTAGTTTCCAAAAACACGACGAAGTACAGTTTTGTACATAAGTGTAATGATGGAGTCAAGCTGCTTTGTATGTTTGACAAGAAAGTCTTTTCCCTGATTTTTTTCAAAAAGTTCAGGGAGAGAATCTTTATACTCTTTTATATACTGTTTAAAAAGTTTGCTCAGTTCAAAGTCTGAGCCATTTTGTTCTATAACATCTTCTATTTGTAATACTAAATCCATTTTTTAATTATAGTAAAACTTTTGCTATAATCGATGCAAATTTTTGAGGAACTTTTAAACATGACAATAACAAAGAGCGTGACATTCATAGCTAAAGAGGGTTGTGAGGCAGAAATGAAAGCACTTTTGAGTGCTATGGTGGAACCGAGTAAGGCAGAAAAAGGCTGTCTTTTTTATGAGATTTTTCAGTATGAAAATGATAGACGTCGTTTTATGGCAGTAGAGACTTGGGCAGATGAAGAAGCACTTGATGGTCATAAGGCATCTGAGCATTATAAGGTTTACAAATCTTCTTACGAACCATATTGTGAAGATAAATACACAGATGAGTTAGAGGTTTTAGGATAGAGCAATGGATAATTTATTTAATGATGCACAAGCGCAAAAATGTGAGAGTGATTTAGCAATAAGAGTCTATACATCAAACCTTCTAGGACAAAATAATGAGCTTGTTTTACATGGAGGTGGAAACACATCTGTAAAGACAAAAGTAAACGCAGAAGATATTCTTTATGTTAAAGGGAGTGGCTGGGATTTAGTGAGCATTAAAGAGGAGGGTTTTGCGCCGGTGAAACTTGATGCACTTTTAGAGATGGCAAAGCTACCAACACTGAGTGATATTGATATGGTTGCAGGTCAAAGAGCGGCAATGATAGATAAAGATGCACCAAACCCTTCTGTGGAGGCTATTTTACATGCACTCATACCTTATAAATTTGTAGACCACACGCACGCTGATGCTATTGTTACTATTTCAAACTCTATAAATGGGGATGAGCATATTGTGAAGCTTTTTCCGAATTTTTTGATTGTTGATTATGTAATGCCTGGTTTCGTGCTTGCTCAAAAGATTTATGAGATGACAAAAAATTTGGATTGGGATTCTATCGATGGCATCATTTTGCACAATCATGGTATATTTACCTTTGATGATGATGCAAAAAAATCATATACGAAAATGATAGATGCAGTAAGTAAAGCAGAAGCTTTCTTAGATAGTGAAGCGATGGTAAAAATAGAGCATAATTATGTTCATAGTGATTGCGATATTGCTCGTGTGGTTAATGTAATGAGCCAATACAAAGGGCATGAGGTACACATCGCCATCAACCAAACACCACTCGCTGCATTTTATGCCTCACAGCCAAACTTGCGTGAGTTTGCATCTCGTGGTGTATTGACACCGGAGCATATTATCCGAACAAAGCGTCTGCAGCTTATAATGGAAGATACTGACCTTATAGGTGGACTTGATGCTTACGTAAGAGAGTATGAAGAGTACTTTAAAAAGAATGCAAAAGATGAGGTGATGTTAAATCCTGCACCAAACTACATGATCATTAAAGATTTGGCGGTTGTCTGTTTTGGAAAAACGCGTGAGGAAGCAAAAATTGTTTATGACATTGTCGAGCATACAATGCTAGCAGTGCTTCGTGCAGACAAACTAGGTGGTTACCAAAGCATTAGCGAAGCAGATAGTTTTGCTATGGAGTACTGGGAGTTAGAGCAAGCAAAACTCAAGAAGTAGAACCTAATTAAGTTCCGCCAATAGTCCGCTCTCAAGACTGTTATTTAAGAGGACAAATCCTCCCTTTGGTCTGAGCCTCTTAAATAACAGTCTTAAGAGCTCGAAGACCTACAAATTTTCATCTAAATAATCAATCAAAAATGGATAAACTAAATGAATAAAAAACAATACCTCATGGCAATTGACGCAGGAACAGGAAGTGTTCGCGCAGTTATCTTTGACACTAAAGGCAATCAAATAGCCATGGCACAAAGAGAGTGGACACACTTAGAAGAGGAGGGTGTGGCAAACTCTATGAGTTTTGATTATGTAAGGAATTGGGAGCTTACAAAAGAGTGTATTCGTGAAGCTATAAAGAGTGCTGGTGTTGCTGCAGATGAGATAGTAGCTCTGAGTGCAACAAGTATGCGAGAGGGAATCGTGCTCTATGACAAAAATGGTAAAGAGCTTTGGGGTGTTGCCAATGTCGATGCAAGAGCGAGTGAAGAGGTAAGAGAGTTAAAAGAGAAGTTTGTTGGACTTGAAGAGGAGTTTTATGCACTTTCAGGTCAGACTTTTGCTTTAGGCGCACTGCCACGATTGCTGTGGCTAAAGAAAAATAGACCAAGCATTTATGAGCAAGTAAGTGCAATGAGTATGATAGGGGATTGGGTTTTAGCAAAGCTCAGTGGCATTATTGCAAGTGATCCAAGTAATGGGGGGACAACTGGCATTTTCTCTTTAGAGAAGCGTGATTGGGTTAAAAGTATGGCTTTTCGCGTAGGCATTAAAGAGAGCATATTTCCACCGGTTTATGAAGTAGGAGAGGTTTTAGGTTACGTAACGCATAGTGCGGCTGAGGAGTGTGGACTTGCAACAACTACAAAGGTTGTTATGGGTGGTGGCGATGTACAGCTTGGCGCTGCTGGCTTGGGTGTAGTAAATGAAGGCGATGCGGCTATTTTAGGTGGTTCGTTTTGGCAACAGGTTGTAAATATTCCAAGCACTATGCAACCTCCAAAAGATATATCTGTACGAGTCAATCCACATGTTATACCGGGACTTTCACAAGCTGAGGGGATTACTTTTTTTAGCGGTTTGGTTATGCGTTGGTTTCGAGATGCTTTTTGTGAAATGGAGAGTGTTGAAGCAAAAAAAAGAGGCATGGATGTCTACACACTTTTAGAAGAAAAAGCGAGACTAGTTCCTGTGGGTTCGTATGGAATTATGCCTATATTTTCAGACTCAATGAATTACGGCAAGTGGTACCATGCAGCGCCGAGTTTTATAAATTTAAGCCTTGATACTGCAAAGTCTAACAAGTTCTCTATGTTTAGAAGTCTGCAAGAAAATGCCGCCATAGTCTCAAGCATAAACCTGCAAAAAGTTGCTGCTTTTAGTGGAGTAGAGATTGAAGAGATAGTCTTTGCTGGGGGTGCTAGCAAAGGAGAGTTGTGGTCGCAGATAGTTGCCGATGTAACAGGATGCCGCATAAAAGTTCCAAAAGTAAAAGAGGCAACAGCCCTTGGTGCTGCTATGGCTGCGGGAGTTGGAGCGGGAGTTTATGAGAGCTTACGTAAGGCTTCACAGCAGCTTGTTGTTTGGGAGAGAGTTTATGAGCCAAATAGGGAAAACAGTAAACTCTATGAGTCTATTAAAGAGCGTTGGCAAGAGGTTTACAAAGTACAGTTAGCACTTGTTGATAAAGGTTTAACGCAGAGTATGTGGAAGGCTCCAGGATTATAAAGTATATTTTTAAATTTTATTAGTTAAAAAATATTTATTAAAATTTTAAATTTTATTTGTTTTTTACAGTTTTTTTATGTATACTGATTTTGAATTTTTCAAAAGGAGTTATAATGAAACTGTTTATAGCATTGGTTTTTGGAGTGAGTTTTCTTTTTGCTAGCGTAGATATCAACTCTGCATCTGCTGAGGAGTTAATGAAGATTAAGGGTATTGGAGCAAAAAAAGCTCAGGAGATTGTTGCTTTTAGAACACAAAACTGTTTTAGTTCTGTAGATGAACTCACTAAAGTCAAAGGCATTGGCAAGAAGTTTTTAGAGAAACACAGAGCTGAGTTAAGTGCTGGAACTTGCAAGAAATAGTCTTATAATTGACAATATAACTTTTCCTTGATATATTGTCATTTATGATACAAAATACAAATAGAATAGACTTTGACACAGCACTTTCGCTTTATGATATGGACTTTTTTGAGCTAGGTGAACTAGCTGATAAAAAGCGACAAGAGATGCATGGAAAAAAGACTTACTTTAACATCAATAGACACATTAACCCAACTAATGTCTGCGCAGACGTGTGTAAATTTTGCGCCTACTCTGCAACACGTAAAAACCCAAATCAATACACTATGGATCATGAGGAGATACTCAGGGTTGTTGCAGATATAGATAAGCGTGGGGCAAAAGAGGTACACATTGTCTCAGCACACAATCCTAATGTAACCCTAGAGTGGTACTTAGGTATCTTTAAAAAGATAAAAGAGGCCTATCCGCACATGCACATTAAAGCACTTACTGCGGCTGAAGTTGACTTTCTCTCTAGACATCATGGACTCACATACGATGAGGTACTCGACCTTATGATAGAGAGTGGTGTTGACTCTATGCCAGGTGGTGGGGCTGAGATATTTGACGAGAAGGTTCGTGACTTTATCTGTAAGGGAAAAGTTACATCAGATCAGTGGTTTGAGATTCACAGAAAATGGCATGAACGTGGAAGAAAATCAAATGTAACTATGCTCTTTGGTCATGTTGAGTCTCGTGAAAACCGCATAGACCATATGATGCGTATTCGCGCCCTGCAGGATGAAACTGGTGGTTTTAACTGCTTTATTCCGCTTGTTTATCAAACAGAGAATAACTACTTAAACATAGAGGCACCGATTACTGCAAATGAGATTCTTAAAACTATGGCAGTTGCACGTTTAGTGCTTGACAATGTGCCAAACCTCAAAGCCTACTGGGTTACATCAACAGTCAACTTAGCACTTGTAGCGCAAGAGTTTGGGGCAAATGACCTAGATGGCACTATAGAAAAAGAGTCTATTAACTCTGCTGCTGGAGCAAAGAGTGCTAATGGAGTGGACTTAGAAGAGTTTGTAGGACTCATTAAAAACAGTGGTTTTACTCCTGTTGAGCGTGATAGCCTCTACAATGAGATAAAGGTCTGGTAGACACCCCTTGGAGGTAACGGTTATTATTCCTACATATAACCGTTACGCTCTTCTGCATAGAGCGATTCGCTCACTACAAGAGCAAACATACAAAATTGGTGAGATTATCGTTGTTGATGATGGCTCCACAGATGATACCGCGCATATTCAAAAAGATTTTCCTTACGTAAGATACTTCTACCAAGAGAATGCTGGAGTTTCAGCCGCAAGAAACAAAGGCTTGAATGAAGCAAAATATGAGTGGATAGCTTTTTTGGACTCTGACGATACATGGCACAAAACAAAGCTTGCAAAGCAAGTTTTATTTCACAAAGCCAATCCAGATATCCTCTTTAGTTACACCGAAGAGTTGTGGTTACGTAACAATACACAAGTAAAAATTCCTAAAAAATACAGAAAAATTGGAAAAGATATATTTGTCGAAAATCTCTCCTACTGCAACATCGCTCCATCTTCAGTCATGCTTCATAAAAGTCTTTTAGAGAGAGTTGGTGTTTTTGACGAGTCTTTTAGAGTCTGTGAAGATTATGAATTCTGGCTTAGGATTCTGAGTCTTTATGAAGCAGGGCTTATAAACGAACCACTCATAGAAAAACATGCAGGCCATGATGCACAACTTGGTTTTAGTAAAAACATGGAGCCTCTGCGCATTAGAGCTTTACAACAGCTCTTACGTAAGCCTCTCTGTCAAACTCACAAAGAGCTAGTAGAAAAAGAGCTAGCAGAGAAACTAGCGAGGCAAAAATGAAGCTGTTAGTTCTCTTGCTACCATTACTACTTTTTGCACAAAAACCAGAGTTACTACTTTTAAAAACCTATGAAGACCAAAATATTAGCGGCTGGGTGATGAGTGAAAAGCTCGATGGCATTCGTGCCTATTGGGATGGTAAAAAACTTCTCAGTCGTGGCGGTCATGTCATTCATGCACCCAAGTGGTTTTTAAAAGGTTATCCCCCTTTTGCCATAGATGGAGAGCTTTGGAGCAAAAGAGGCGAGTTTGAAAAGATTAGCTCTATAGTTCGTGATAGAATCCCTAGTGAGGCTTGGAGGGAGATAAAGCACTATATATTTGAGGTTCCTGATGTGAGTGGAAACCTTTACGTAAGACTTGAAAAACTCACACCTTACGTAAGCGAGAGACTTAAATTAGTTGAGCAAAAAAAGATTGTAAGTAAAGAACAACTAAAAGCTTTTTTACAAGATGTGGAGGCACAAGGAGGCGAGGGTGTTGTAGTACGTGACCCAAATGCCCCATACATTGCAAAACGAACAAGTAAAGCGCTAAAGGTAAAGAGCTTTTTAGATGATGAGTGTGAGGTTGTAGGCTATATCAAAGGAAAAGGAAAATATGAGGGGGCTGTTGGAGCCTTGCAGTGTCGCTTATGTAACGGTACTCTTTTTAAAATTGGGAGTGGTTTGAGTGATGCGCAAAGGGCGAGCCCACCAGCTATAGGAGATATAGTAACATTTAAGTACAAAGAGCTTACCAAGTACAATAAACCCCGATTTCCTATATTTTTGAGAGTGCGTTATAAAAAAGATGAAACTATGTTAAAATAAACGCAAATTTAGTGAAACTAAAAAAATGGGTACGCTAAGAGTAAATTTTCGAGTATTTATGTAGTTTTAATTTTTCTTCGATAAAATTTCAGCTATAAATTCCGGATTAGCTCAGCGGTAGAGTAGGTGACTGTTAATCACTTGGCCACTGGTTCGAATCCAGTATCCGGAGCCACCTCTACAAACAAAACTTCCCTTTAACGTTTCAATAAAAATCATCATTTTGATAAGGGTCATTTTTGAATACACTTACACAAGAGACTAAAACAACACTTCTCTACATTCTCATCGCTTTTTCATTTTCCATCGCCATGCGTCTTATTTGGGTTTATAACTTCTGGGGATATGAAGCTTTTATGTTCAATGGGCAGTTTATGATAAACACCAATGATGGCTACTTATGGGCTGAGGGTGCACGTGACCTTTTAGCTGGGTTTCATCAGCCAAATGATCTCTCTGCAGTTGATTCATCTGCTGCGCAACTCACTGCACTCTTTGCATATCTGCTCCCTTTTAGTTTTGAGACTGTTATTTTCTACATGCCAGTAGTACTTAGCTCCCTTGTGGTTATTCCTATTATACTAATATCAAGAACATTAAATAACCTACCTATGGGGCTTATTGCAGCACTTTTAGCTTCTGTGGCGTGGAGTTATTACAACAGAACTATGGCAGGGTATTATGATACTGACATGCTAAATATTGTTTTACCGATGTTTTTGCTTTGGTCTATCATCTGGGCTATAAATACAAATAAAAATATTTATCTGCTTATCACTGCAATTGACATCCTCATCTACAGATGGTGGTACCCGCAGAGTTACTCCTTAGAGTTCTCATTTTTTGGACTTATTTTACTCTACACATTTATATATGAGAGAAAAAATTCTTACAACTATAAACTCCTAGCCATAATGATGTTTGCAATGATGGGAATGGATGCATGGATACGCTCTGCTTTGGTACTACTCTCTTACGTAATCTTTACTAAAGAGCAGTTTGATAAGTATGTTTATTATCTTCTTGGTGCTTCAGTAGTTGCATTTTTTGCTTCTGGAGGCTTTGACCCTATCTGGATTCAACTTAAAAACTATGTATTTAAAGATAGTCTTTTAACTTCACAAGAGGGACTTGGTCTGCACTTTTTTACAGTAATGCAGACAATCCGTGAGGCAGGACAGATTCCTTTTGAAACCTTTGCAAACAGAATCAGCGGTCATACTATAACCTTTATACTCTCAGTTGCTGGCTATGCATATCTTGCATATAGACACAAGATTATGCTTCTTGGACTTCCTATGATTGGACTTGGCTTTTTAGCTTCAGTTGGCGGTTTACGCTTTACCATCTATGCAGTACCGATTCTTGCTTTTGGTATTGCGTTTTTAATTACAGAAATATCACAAAGACTTCCAACTGCAAAGATGCGTGTTTTATTTGCTATTGCTGCAACGCTGGCTATTCTCTTTCCAAACTATAAGCACATAGATGGTTATCGAGTACCAACGGTTTTTAATGCCAATGAAGTTGGAGTTGTAACACAACTTGGTTCAATTGCCGATAGAGAAGACTATGTGCTCTCGTGGTGGGATTATGGCTATCCACTTCGCTACTACGCAGATGTAAAAACACTCACAGATGGTGGAAAACATGAGGGTGATGTCAATTTTCCTGTAAGTTTTATGCTTACTCAGACTCAAGATGTTGGAGCAAAGATGGCGCGTTTAGATGTGGAGTACACTGAGAGTGCTTTTACAAAGAGAGAAAAAGACAAAAATGTCACACTTTTTTCTAACATTGAAGAGATGACAAAAGAGTACGGTTTTAATGACACAAATGACTTTTTACTCTCTTTACAGACTGACATCAAATTACCTGAGCCAACTCGTGATGTATATATCTACTTACCATATCGAATGCTCAATATCTTTCCAACCGTTACACTCTTTTCAAATATTGATTTGATGAGTGGAGTAAAAAAACAGCCGCCATTCTTTTACGTAAGTAGAAACTTTCAAGAGCAAAACGGTAAAATTTTACTAGGACAGGGTGTTGCTTTAAACCAGAAAGATTTTACACTTGAGCTTGGAAAAAAGAAAGAGCGACTTCGTCGTTTTGTAAAAACAAGCTATACAAAAAGTATGCAGTTACAAGTGGATGAACAGCTCATAGACTTTAGTGCTAAATTGACACTTGTTTATATGGAAAACTACCGCACATTCATACTTTTAGATGAACAAGCATACAACTCTTTATTCATACAAATGATGGTTTTAGAGCGTTATGATGAAGCGCTTTTTGAGAAGGTTATTTTTGAACCAAATGTCAAAGTATACAAACTAAAAATTTAGTTTTGTGACTAAATATAGTGCAGCGCTGCAACCTCTTGGAGATAAAGAGCTGTTATAATGATTTTACTTCAATGCTAAAGGTAGAGTATGAACTATAAAAATAACTTTAACCCAAGTCTAACAGATGAAAAAGTCTTTAATGCCATCACAAAAGAGAAGGTCACAGATGAGATAGGCTACTACAACTTAGTACATCAAGACACGCGTCTATTTAAAGAGTATGCAGCTGGGGTCAAACAAAAAAACGTCGTTGTTATTGGAATTGGCGGGAGTACGCTTGGGACCTATGCCATATATAAGTTTTTAAAACACTCAAAAGAGCTCTCTAAAAAACTTCACTTTTTAGAGACAACAGATCCTATTGATATTCATTCAAAACTTCATGAAGTTGATCTTAATGATACACTTTTTATAGTTATCTCAAAATCTGGGACAACAGTTGAAACAGTCTCCATTTTTAAATATTTACACACTTTAGTTGATATAAATAAAGACAATACTGTGGTTGTAACTGAGTTTGACTCAAAACTCAATGCCTATGCACGAAGAAATAATATGCTTGCTTTTGAAGTACCAAAAAATGTTGGTGGAAGATTTTCAGTTTTTAGTGCGGTAGGTCTGCTTCCACTTGCTATTGTAGGTATAGATATAGATGCACTTCTTGCGGGTGCAAAAGAGATTCACGCTTCATTTTTTTCAAAATCTGCCGAATATGACCGACTGCTTCATAAAGCTAGATTTTTTGTTGAAAACAAAAATAACTTTAACATGAATGTAGTCTTTTCATACTCTTCTCGTCTTGAGGGTTTTAACAAGTGGTATATTCAGCTCTGGGGTGAATCACTTGGAAAGCTCGATATACATCAGACACATCAAGGGCTTACACCAATAGGCATTATTGGTCCAATAGACCAGCACTCTTTTTTACAACTCATAGTTGAAGGAAAACGTGACAAGACTGTCACAGTTGTAAAAGTCGATGATTTTCATAGTGATTTAGAGATTCCAGCAGTAAATTTAGAGGGCTTAGAGGAGTTAAACTATCTTGATAATTTAAAGTTCTCATCGCTTATAAATATGCAAGCGGACGCTACTATTGAGGCACTCAACAATCTGCACGATATTCCATGTGACGTTATTACTATCGATGGAATCAGTGAGAGTTCTATTGCGAGTTTGATGTATGAGTATGAGCTTTTAACTTCAATATGTGCGAAGTTTATGCATATTAATGCCTATGATCAGCCCGGTGTTGAGAGTGGAAAAATTATTTTAAAGAGTAAACTAAAAGGGTAGTCTACTCAATGATGTGAGCAACAAATTTGCTCATGTTATCTAAAACCTCTCCACCTTTTCTGAAGCTAAGTCCACACGCCTCGTAAGCAAAAAAGACGCCTGCTTGGTACTTCTCACCCTTAGCATCTTTTGCAAACTCTACATACTCTTGGTAGATTTTTTTGTAGTTGTCGTACGGCCCTTCCTTACTTGTACTTATTCTACCGTCAGCTTCTATGATTTTAGTATTTGCACCTTCACGACCAAAAACTGTTTTTTCAACCTGTTTGACTCCCTCTAAAGGCTCAAAAGAGGTTTTAAGCAGATATGGAGAATCTGGAAAGAGGTCACACAAAATCTTCATCATCCCTTTAGATTGAAAAAGGAGAGTGTAGGCAGGATTTAAGATGATCGCTTTTTGATTTTGCATGATGTTTGTAAGCATGGTAGCAAGCTCTGGCTCATCTATGGCAATATCCTCCCAAGGGTAGAGTTTAAACCAGTACTCATACTCATTGCCATCTTTATCATAAATGCCATTTTCATCAAAGTGAGTATTTTCCAAGTACTCAAAAGAGCTTACAAAGCCTGCGTCAGTCGCAATTTGCTGGAGCAGCTTTGTTGTTGCCTCCTCTTCAGCATTGTTTGCAATAGATGAGAAGAGAATTTTCCAACCATCATAGTGTGCATCAAAGTTCTCAGGGTCATCAAAGAGCGTAATAAGTCTTTTAAAGTTGTTGCGTAAGGCATCGTAAATAGTGTTAAACTGCTTCTGCTCATCCATATTGTTGTAGTGCAGCATTCCCCACTGTAGCAGTGCACTCTCAAAAAGGGCAGTAGGCGTGTCAGCATTAAACTCTATGAGTTTAATAGCTTTGCCATCGATGCCACCAGCTAGGTCAAAGCGTCCATAAATATGCCAATGAACATCACTCTCCCAACTTTTTTTAATAGCATCAACAAGGTTAAAGGGAATACCTAGTTCAAAAAAAAGATCATTTTCTATGACATACTCTGCTGCTTCAACATACATGTCATATATTTCATTGGCAGCCTCATAATAAGCTTCTGCTTCATCTTGTGAAATTGCTACAAGTTCATCGCTTACGTAAGGAGTACCATCATTATCTGTATGCCATGAGAATCCTATCTCATCAAGCATATCGCTTGATATTGGGTTTATAGAGAGAGTTTTTACCACGACCTAACCTCCAAAAAAGCTACTTTTACTTGAGCTTTTAGATGTCGAGCCAAAGAAGCTTTTTTTGGAACTTGAGCTTTTAGCACTCTTTGCAGCTGCTGAGCGACTGTAGGCACTTCTGTTTGAGTTTGTAGCGTTTTGTGCAAAGTTTTTGTTGTTCATGAGGGCATTCCCTATCATATTTCCAAGGAGCGAGCCTGCTGCAACAGCGAGTATTGTTCCAGCAAGACCCATACCCGCACCTCCAGAGTTCTCTTGCATAGTTTCACTTGTACCGTTTTGTACTCTTTGGTACTCCTGCTGGGCAAGCGCTCTCATCTCATCTTCATTTATGAAACGCTCACGAACCATACCATTTTCGTCACGTTCACGAATGATAGCTCGATTTGGACCATCTGTTGGCATCTCTTCAACAACTACATACTTACCATCAGCCTGTTGCTCAATAACTAAAAATCTATTTTTTTGCTCTTCTTGGGGTGCTTCACACCCACTCAGAACACTCATCATAAGTGCACCTGTTGTTCCTAGCATAATGCCACTACCGATTGAAGTTATATATTTCATAATTATTGAAGCTCCTTAATCTCTTTTTTCTCTATTTTTAATAGTTTGTCGAGTTTTGTGTCATAGAAATAGAGTGATTTTCTTGCATTGTAGTATATGTCACCATAGTAAACAAACTTTTGTGTTGTGAGTATTTTGTTTTTTTCTTGTAACAGAAGTTCTCCTGCAAACTCTCCAACAGGTGCTATAAGTGTACTTACCACAATTAAAAAGAGTGCTGTAATGAAACTAATGCTGAGTTTATTACTTCTGTAGAGTGTTATGTAACCAAGGAGAATAGAGAAAAAGAGAAAAACAAAAATATTTTGATTGTCTGCAAATAAAATATTATAGTAAAGCTCTATTTCATTGGGTTCTATGTAGTTTTTTTGTATACCCAAGAAAAGAAAAAAGTCGAGGATGAATGTAAAAAACATACCACTTAAAAAGGCTTGAACTATTTTACTCATCGCAGTCTCTCACTTTTTTTGGCATTTATTTTGTAGAGTTTTGAGGGAGCTCCTTCAAAAAGACCCTCTTTACTTTGTACTATTATATCTGCTTTTGATTGGCAAAAAGAGAAGTCATAACTTTTACCAGATTCATTTGCTGAAGTTGAGAACTGCCATGAGAGCTGTTTGAGAAGTTCTGAGTTATGTGGGAGTTTTGCTACACGAAATGACTTCCCTTTGACAATAAATGTTGTTTTTTTAGAGCGTCTTACACGATTTTTTTGTGCATTTGGTACACGAACACCTTGTGCTTTGAGTGCAGCAAAATTTTCATAGAGTCTGATGAATGGTTTTGTAGAGACACGGGTTTTAATCTCTATGAGTTTTTGCTCATTTTGTGAGGAGAAACCGACAGTAGTGTCGGTTTGTGTGAGAATAATCTGCTTATCTAAAGCAGGAAATCTTGCAGTGCTGTCGATTGTGACCATGAGCCATCTTTCATCTCATCAAGTGCGAGTATGAGTGCACGTGAAGCGCTAAGCGTTGTAAAGTAAGGAATTGAGCGTTTTAGAACCTCTTGACGAATTACTACAGCATCTTTTTTTGATGTATTGTTATCCGATGTATTTATCGCCATTGCAATTTCATTGTTCTTCATACTATCTTCAATATTTGGACGCCCCTCAGATATTTTAAGTACTCGTTCACACTCTATGCCTGCTGCTGCAAGGGTCTCTTGTGTTCCTTTTGTTGCAACAAGCTTAAAGCCGTGACGAATAAGACCTTTTGCAAGTTCTGGAGCATGTTTTTTATCCGTGTCTACAAAAGAGAGGAAGCATGTTCCACCTGTTGGAATTTTATTGCCAGCACTTAGTTGTGATTTTGCAAAAGAGATACCAAAGTTTGAGCTAATTCCCATTACTTCACCCGTTGATTTCATCTCAGGTGAGAGCACAAGGTCTGCACCATAAAGTTTGTGGAAAGGAAAAACTGCCTCTTTAACTGAGATGTGGCCTTTGAGTTTTGGACGACGAAGACCATTTACCTCTTCTACGATGTTATATTTGTCATAGTAGTTCAGAGCATCAACGAGTTTTTCTCCCATCATAACACGTGTCGCAACTTTTGCTAGTGGCATACCTGTTGCCTTGCTTACAAATGGTACAGTACGTGAAGCGCGAGGATTTACCTCAATAAGATAAATTTCACCCTCATAAATTGCATACTGCACATTCATAAGTCCAATAACGCCAAGCCCAAGTGCTATTGTCTTTGTCTGCTGCTCAACAAGTTCAATCATCTCTTGAGTCAGATTTACTGGAGGGAGTGAACATGCAGAGTCTCCAGAGTGAATCCCTGCCTCTTCAATGTGTTGCATAACTGAACCGATGTAGACCTCTTTGCCATCTGAGATACAGTCAACATCAAGCTCAACTGCTTGATCAAGGAACTTGTCAATAAGAACAGGAGCCTCATTTGAAACAGAGATAGCAAGTGCCATGTACTGGTTAAGCTCCTCTTCTGAATAGACGATTTTCATACCACGGCCACCAAGAACAAATGAAGGACGTACAAGTACTGGATAGCCAAGTGCAGCAGCGATTGGTGCTGCTTCTTCTTTTTTACGTGCTAAGCCATTTGCTGGTTGTTTGAGTCCGTGTCTGTTTACAAAGTCTGCAAACTGCTCTCTATCCTCTGCAAGATCGATAATCGCCGAAGATGTTCCAGCTATTTTTGCACCAATTTTTGTGAGGCCATCTGCAAGTTTGAGTGGTGTTTGCCCACCAAAGTGAACGATGATGCCATCAGGCTGCTCATTTTCAATAACTTCGCGAACATGTTCTAAGTCAATTGGTTCAAAGTAGAGTACATCTGAAGTGTCGTAGTCTGTAGAGACCGTTTCAGGGTTACAGTTGTACATAATGGACTCAATTCCCATCTCTTTAAGTGCAAAAGAGGCATGAACACAACAGTAGTCAAACTCAATTCCCTGACCAATACGGTTTGGTCCTCCACCTAGAATAAGTACTTTTTTCTTATCGCTGATACGCTTTGTAACGTTTGGCAGTTTTGTAATGTTTGTAGTTGAGTAGAGGTATGGAGTAAGTGCTTCAAACTCAGCTGCACAGGTATCAACCTCATTAAACTCTAGTTCTACACCAAGTGCTTTTCTTGCAGCATAAACTTCAGACTCAGTGTAGTTTTTGTTTGCATTTTTTGCAATGAGTTGTGCAATGCGTTTGTCTGAAAAACCATCTGCTTTGATAGTTCTCATAAAAGTAGCATCGTGTAAAATAGCTTCTGTTACGTAAGACTCACTCTCTACAAGTTCGCTTATCTGGTAGAGAAACCAAGGATCTATACCTGATGCTTCATACATCTCATCTATGCTCATTCCACGACGAAAACCCTCTGCAACGTAGAGCATTCTATCTGCATTTGGACGGCGAATCTCATGTTTTACAAACTCAGTATCTGCATCCATATCATCAAAACCACACAGACCTGTTTCAAGCGAACAGAGCGCTTTTTGCATAGACTCTTTGAAAGTACGCCCTATAGACATAACTTCACCAACTGATTTCATAGAGGTGCCAAGCGTACTGATAGCTTCTGGAAATTTTTCAAATGTAAAACGTGGAATTTTTGTTACAACGTAGTCAATCACTGGCTCAAAAGCTGCAGGCGTTCCTGTGATGTCATTTGTTATCTCATCAAGTGTGTAGCCAATTGCCAGTAGTGTTGCAACTTTTGCGATAGGATATCCAGTCGCTTTAGATGCTAGTGCAGATGAACGGGATACACGAGGATTCATCTCGATGACTATCATACGGCCATCTTTTGGATTTATAGAGAACTGAACATTACTTCCACCTGTGTCAACACCGATTTCACGTAGAATTGCAAAAGAGGCATCACGCATTCTCTGATACTCTTTGTCTGTGAGTGTCAGTGCTGGAGCAACTGTAATACTGTCTCCTGTGTGTACACCCATAGGGTCAAAGTTCTCGATGGTACAGACAATGATGCAGTTGTCCGCTTTGTCGCGGATAACCTCCATCTCATACTCTTTCCAACCAAGCATAGACTCCATAATCTCAATCTCATTTACAGGTGATGCCGAGATTCCAGCTGCAGCAAGCTCTTTAAACTCTTCCATATTGTAAGCAACACCACTTCCGCCCCCAGCAAGTGTAAAAGAGGCACGTGAGATTACCGGAAAACCTATCTCTTTTGCAACCTCTATTGCCTCTTCAACACTGTAGGCATTTTTACTTTTTGGAAGGTCCATACCGATTTTAAGCATCGCTTCATTAAAGGCTGAGCGATCTTCACCTTTATGAATGGCCTCAGGAGTTGCACCGAGAAACTCCACACCTTCAAGCATCCCTTTTTCATACATGCTCGTAGCGACATTGAGTGCTGTTTGACCGCCCATTGTAGGGAGTATTGCATCTACATTCTCTTTTTTGATAATCTCGGCGATTACATCCTCTTTAATAGGCTCGATATAAGTTCTATCTGCAAACTCTGGATCTGTCATAATTGTTGCTGGGTTTGAGTTTATTAGTACGACACGGTAACCTTGCTCTTTGAGTGTTTTAACCGCTTGTGTTCCAGAGTAGTCAAACTCACACGCCTGTCCTATAACAATCGGACCAGAACCTATGAGTAAAATAGTGTTTATATCGGTGCGTTTTGGCATTGTAACCCTTCTAAAAATGTAGTCTGTAAAATTTAGAGATTATAGCCAAAGGGCACTTAAAATTTGATGAGTTAGTACTCGAAAGTATAGATTAGCGAAATGAGTCCGGAGTAGATATAATCCTCCTCAACAAGGGGACTTTTTGTGGCTGTCTGTGCAAGTCTATCAAGACGTACATTGAGCAGTGTTGAGAGGTTTTGTGTAATTGGATAGTTGATGAAAGTTTGCGCTCCAATCTGCCAGCCATCACTTGTTACGTAAGCTCCTCTACCTAAAGAAAAATCAACTTCATTTTGTTTTACTCCATAGTAATAGTTGAGAAACTTTTGTGACTGATAAATAGTGATTAGACTTGGGTAAAAAGTAAATTCACCAAGAGAAAATTTTGTACCGACTTCTGTTTTTACTATCCACGATTCATATCTGTCTAAAAGATCTGTCAAGAGCATAGTTTCAAAGAATGAATCATGGTACTTTGCACTAAAAGCGATACCGCCTTCTAGTGTTGTTTTTCTGCTCTCCATCCCTTTTAAATAGTCTGAATCGCTCGCTTTGTATCCATAAGGACGAGGTTGTGCAGTTAGTGAAAATCCCCAAGCATACTCCTCTTGCTTATCGCCTAAAAAGTACATACCAAATTGGCTCCACCGTACGTAAAATAGTGAGTTGTCAAAAAAAATAACGGGAGAGGGTACAAGGAGTGCCTCTGTACCTTTATAAGGCTGTGTCTGGATGTAGGGACCAAGGCCAAGTGTCACTTTTTGCTTCTCTTGACTTGCAAAAATTGCTGTTACGTAAAGGATAAAAAATAAAAAATGTTTCATCGAAGGCTCCTAATGACATGAAAGTAGTTTGTCTCTGTCGCTTTATAGTAAGGTTCCACCACTGCAGTTTGATACCCTTGAGAGGTAGAAACTGATATAACTCGACCCACTTTTAAACCTTTGAAAAAAATGTTGTCGAGTCCAGAGGAGACGACTTCATCCCCCTTTTGTAAAGCATACCAAGAGGGGATAAAGTTTACTACTATACTCTCTTGGTTAACTCCATGTGCAATACCAGGTGCATTCTTTTGACCAATAAAGACAGAGTAAGCACTTTTTGGGTCTTTGTTGAGTAGAGCAAGGGGTTTGCCATTTTTATTTATCACAATACCTGCAACAAGTTCATTAAAGGTTAGTCCATAGATTTTTGAAGCATTGTAATCTGGCATATCGAGCCAGAGTCTGTTAAAGTCACCAAACTCTTGGTAGGAGATGGCTTTAACGAGTGAGACTTTAGGATTGAGTCTAAAAGTTGAGTTGTTATCAACATAGAGATCATGTATTTCCGCGGCAAGTTGCTGCATCACAAGATGGTTATTCTCGTACTGCTGGAGCTTCTCTTTTAGCTCTTCGATGGTCTTTGCTTGAAAAAAGTGTTTTTCAATACTGCTTTGAATGTACTCTGTAGTGTTGTGGTAACTTTTTTTAATAGCATTAAGAGAGCTTATAATGGGAGACTGAATTACATTGGTGTAATAGAGTGAACCCACTATAAGAAAGGTTATAATTGAGAAGTAAGAGAGTAGCTCTTTATTCATTCTCAAAGAGTTCTTGGAGTAAATCTATCTCTTCTAATGCACGGCCAGTTCCTCTTGCAACTGCAAGAAGTGGCTCATCTGCAACAAATACTGGAATTCTTACTATGTCTGAGAGATATTTGTCAAGTTGACGAATAAGTGCTCCACCACCAGTTAGGATAATACCATGGTTTACTATGTCTCCAGCTAAGTCAGGCGGCATTTTTTCTAAAACATCACGAAGTGCTTCTGCAATCTCTTTGAGAGGCTCTTTCATAGCCTCACGCGCATCTTCACTTGTGAGCTCTACGGAGCTTAAAAGCCCTTCTACTTGGTCACGTCCATTAATTACCATTGAAAGCTCTTCGTTGAGTTGGACCGCTGTTCCTATGCTAATTTTAATATCTTCTGCAACACGCTCACCAATGAGCAGGTTATACTTTTTTCTTACGTAATTGACAATGCCTTGGTCTATTTTATCTCCCGCGGTACGAATTGATTTTGAGAGTACAAGACCGCCAAGAGAGACAACACCTATCTCAGTAGTACCACCACCAATATCTACGACAAGATTACCATGAGGCTCACGAATGTCAACCCCCGCACCAATTGCAGCTGCCATAGGCTCTTCGATAAGAAAAACTTCTCGAGCTCCAGCACTCTCAGCAGACTCTTTAACAGCTTTACGCTCAACTTGTGTTAAACCGTATGGTACACAGATAATAATACGAGGAGAGAGAAGTGAGCTTCTTCCATGTGCTTTTTCAATGAACTTACGAATCATTTTTTCTGTCATATCAAAATCAGCAATAACACCATCTCTCATAGGTCGTATAGCACGAATATTGCCTGGTGTTTTTCCCACCATCTCTTTTGCTTCATGACCAACAGCGAGTACTCTGCTTTGACCATATTTTTCAGTTTTTACTGCAACAACAGATGGTTCGTTAATGATAATACCACGTCCCTTAGCGATAACAATTGTATTTGCTGTTCCAAGGTCGATAGAGAGGTCATTTGAAAAGAGGCCAACAAGTTTACTAAATATCATAAAATTCCCTTATGCTGTTTTTTTATCTGATTTTTTGATGTAGAGAGGCTTTTCACCATTTTCAATAACATCTTTGGTAATAAGTACTTCATAACCACTGTATTCGGGTAGTTCGTACATTATTTCAATCATAGCTTCTTCAAGTATTGCACGAAGACCGCGAGCACCTGTTTTACGCTTTATCGCTTTTTTTGCAATGGCTAAGAGTGCATCCTCTTCAAAATTTAGCTCTACTTCATCAATAGCAAAGAGCTTTTTATACTGTCTAATAAGTGCATTTTTCGGCTCGGTTAAAATACGAACCATATCTTCTTCTGTAATTTCACTTAAAGAGGCGATAATTGGTAGACGTCCTACAAGTTCAGGAATAAGACCAAAATGAACTAAATCATCTGGTTCGACCATATCGTAAGTTGGTTTCTTCTCATCTTTACTCTTTTTTTCATGTCCAAACCCAAGAACATTTTCACCCTGTTTACGTTTGAGAATCTCTTCAAGACCATCAAAAGCACCACCACAAATAAAAAGGATGTTTGTTGTATCAATTGCAGTAAACTCTTGATTTGGATGCTTGCGTCCACCTTTTGGCGGAATGTTTACTAGTGAACCTTCAATAATTTTGAGAAGCGCTTGTTGTACACCTTCACCACTCACATCACGAGTAATAGAGCGGTTTTCACTCATACGTGCGACTTTATCTACTTCATCTAAAAATATAATTCCTTTTTGAGCGCGCTCAACATCACCATCAGCGGCTTGAATAAGTTTTGTTAGAATATTTTCAACATCTTCCCCAACATACCCCGCTTCAGTAAGACTAGTTGCATCTGCTATGGCAATTGGAACATTAAGAACTCTCGCAATTGTCTGTGCCATAAGAGTTTTACCTGAACCAGTTGGCCCTATAAGGAGTACATTTGACTTGGCTATCTCAGTATCATCATCTTTTTTTGTATTTTTGAAAATTCTTTTGTAGTGGTTGTAAACAGCAACACTCAGGAGTTTTCTTGCTCTCTCTTGACCGATAATGTAATCACCTAAAAACTCATTAAGCTCTTTTGGTGTCATAAGTTTACTTACTGCTTCAACAAGCTCTTCTTGTCTTGAGTCTGCTATCTCTTTTTCATCGCCAAACATAATTTTGTATGCCGAAGTAACACAGTTTTTACAGATATAGACCCCGTTTCCAGCTATGAGAGGATTTTTTTCACTCTCTATAGCATCACAAAAACTACAATGTCTTTGAATCATTTCTTATCCTTTTCTTTTCTCTCAAACGGAATACCACGTTTTGTTTTTAACACAAAGTTACATAGACTCTTTACGTAATGACTTGTTGTCTCTTCAAGAAGCGCTGCAGCAACATCTTTGAGTGGTTGTCCACTCTCAAAAAGGTCTCTATATGCAGTTTTGAGTGCATTTATATCATCACGCTCAATGTGACGTCTGAGTCCAGTGAGGTTGAGTCCACGAAGTGTTGCACGATTTCCCTCTGCCATGCAGTATGGAGGAACATCTTGTGAAAGCGCACTTGCACCTCCAATCATAGCAAAATCACCAATATGAACAAACTGGTGAATAGGTGTCATACCACCGATGACAACATAATCACCGAGTTCAACATGTCCTGCAAGTGTTGCAGCGTTTGCTAGGATGCAGTGGTTACCTATGATAACATCGTGTCCTAAGTGAACATAACCCATAAAGAGGTTCTTGTTACCGATTATGGTTTTGCCACCACCACCTTTTGTTCCTGGATTAAAAAGTGTAAACTCTCTAATGGTGTTATCATCACCGATTATAAGCTCAACATCCTCGCCATTAAACTTTAAATCTTGCGGTATAGAACCAATAACAGCGTGTGAGAAGATACGGTTGTTTTTCCCAATAGTAGTTTTCCCATAGATACAAGCACCTTGTGCTATGGTTGTACCATCACCAATAATTGACTCAGAAGATATATGGCAGAATGCTCCAATTGTTACATTTTCACCAATTTTGGCACCATCTTCTATGACTGCAAGCGGAGATATATTACTCATAAAAAAGTGCTCTTTACTTATCAACTATCATAGCTTTAAGTTCAGCTTCTGAGACCATTTTGTCATCAACATAAGCTTCACCCTTAAGCATCCATATTGTACCTTTGTGTTTGATAACACTTATGCGGTACTCAAGTTGATCACCAGGTTTTACAGGAGAGCGGAACTTTGCCTTGTCTATACTCATGAAGTACACAACTTTTTGTGCCGCTTCTTCTTTGGACATATCCATACTTTTAAATGCAAGAATTCCACCCGCTTGTGCCATACCTTCCAAAATCATAACCCCAGGATAGATAGGGTGTCCTGGAAAGTGACCTTGAAAAATGTTTTCACTGATGCTTACGTTTTTGTATGCACTGAGTGTCTCATTTTTTTCAAGTTTTGTTACGCGGTCAACAAGTAAAAAAGGGTATCTATGCGGTAAAATCTCTTGAATTTCCATTACGTCCATTATCATATAAAAAAGCCTTAGTAAAAATTTTTGACTTATTTTATCTGATTATATGTTAAAAAAAGATAATTAAATACTTCGAAGCAACAAGCATTGCGTGCTTGGGTTACAAAAGAATAAGTCTCTCTTTTGTATCTTCGTATGTTTTTGCATCAAGTTCAATAGTAAGTTTTGCATCAGGAATACTCTGTAAAACTATGATGGGTGTTAAATCGTAAGCTGAGCCTGTGAGTATGTTACGTAAGGTGAGCTCTTCTTGAAATGTCAGCGGATTGTAGATGAGCTCTTTAACATCTTTATAGTTTGTTTTTGCCACTCTATTAAAAGTCTCAAGTGAAAGCAATTTAATCTCTTCGCGATTAAAATAGTGTAGATTGTTGTGTACAAACTCTACTCGTCCCTGTGCTCTTTTTCTTGGAAGTGTGGAGTAGGCAAGGGCATGCGCTGTGAGTGACTCTTTTTTGCCTGCTATAACTTTGAGTGAGAAGAGTCTGTAGTTTAAAAACTTCTCTTTGATGATTTTGTACTCTTTTTGTGCATCTTCAAGCTCGTTTCTATAGGCATACATCTCGAGACGCTCCTCAATAGATGCTGGTAAAATGGCATTTGAAATCGGTGAGAACATCTCATCCATAAGTCTCTCTTGCTGCTCGCGTTGCATACTCAGTCCATAGATACAACCGCAGTAGTCTTGGCGGTAGAGCTGCTCCTCTTTTGTCACACGGCTCTGATCTTGTGTGCCGCCACCGCTTCTATAATCCACTGCGATAAACTCTACACCATGTTTTGCATGAAACTCATCACCTACGCGTTTGAGCTGCTCTTGGGACTTGAGAGGGCTTACAAGCAGAGTAGTCGTGATTTTATCTTCACCAATCTCGAGTGCTTTTTTTGCACTCGTGATAAAACGCTTGTCAAAACAGACTTCACAGCGTGCACCTTTTTCTGGCTCTTTTTCTAGTCCTCGCACCGCATCCATCCAAGCCTCATAATCATACTCACCCTCTAAAAGTTCAATGCCGAGTTTTTTACATGAACGCTCAACATCGAGCAGACGGAGTTTGTACTCAGAGTAGGGGTGAATGTTTGGGTCATAAAAGAAGCCTGTGAGCTTCTCCTGTGGAAAGTCGGCTTGGAGTTTTTCTAAAAAAAAGTGTGAATCAACACTACAGCAGATGTGAACAAGCATAGTTTTGGTGCCTCAAGAAGAAATTTTTGCGATTATAGCAAAAAAAATTTCACACTTCTTGAGAAAAAAATCTTAGCTTAAGAGACCTGCCATGTATCTCCACCAAAGAGGAGTTTGTTTAAATCTCCTGCTCCCTTTTTTGCTTTGACAGCAGCTATCTGCTGACACACTTGCTCATTGTAGGTGATATCCTCTATAGAGTAGAGCACACCGTAGAGTTTTGGCATCTCAGGATGCTCATCCATAGTCACTAGGAGTGATGCGAGCATTGGATTGTAGCGATCATGTACGAGACAATCAGCCTCGCTATACTCCTCCCCAATATCCACGACTTTAAGCTCTAGATGATCGAGCACTATCCCTTTTTGGTGTTCACCTCCAAAGAGCATAGGCTCACCATGTTTGAGCATGATAGAGTGATCTGAACGGCTCTTTTTATCTGTATACTCTGCATGACAGCCATCATTAAAGATGACACAGTTTTGGTAGAGCTCTATAAAAGAGGTTCCTTTGTGCTGCTCTGCTTCAAGCATAATAGCCTCCATATGTTTTAAGTCACTATCAAGACTACGAGCAATAAATGTTGCGTTTGCACCAAGGGCGAGTTTGAGTGGGCTAAAAGGGCGATCTAAGGAGCCATAAGGGGTTGATTTTGTGATTTTTCCCTGTTTGGTTGTAGGTGAATATTGTCCTTTTGTGAGTCCATATATTTCATTGTTGAAGAGGATAATATTCATATCCATATTTCGTCTGATGGCATGGATGAGATGATTCCCCCCTATAGAGAGGGCATCTCCATCTCCTGTAATTACCCACATGCTTAAGTTTGGATTAGCTGTTTTCATTCCTGAGGCAATGGCAGGTGCTCGCCCATGAATAGTGTGATACCCGTAAGTGTTCATATAGTAGGGAAAACGCGACGAACATCCTATCCCTGAGACAAAGACGATATCTTCGCGTTTTCTACCTATTTGAGTGAGTGCATTTTGGATGGCTAAGAGTATGGCATAATCCCCACAACCCGGACACCATTTGACCTCTTGGTCACTTGAGAAATCTTTTTTTGTGTACTCTAGAGTTTCGTGTGTGCTCATGATAATTCTCCTTTGAGTGCTGCTCTAAATGCCTCTTTGAGTTCTGAAATTTTAAACGGAAGTCCTTCTACTTTGTTGTAAGAGATGGCGTTTATGCCAAATTTGGCGTTTATGAGGTGCACCATCTGCCCCATATTGAGCTCAGGGACTATCACTTTGTCAAAACCTTTGATAAGTGAGCCTACATTTTTTGGCATTGGGTTGATGTAGCGCAGCTGCATAAGCGAGATTTTCTCTCCTTTTTTTTGCAGAGCTTTTACGGCTACCTCTACTGCTCCATAGGTGCCTCCCCATGAGATGACGAGCAGATCACCACTCTTCTCACCCTCTATCTCTTGGAGTGGAATATTCTCACTCACTTTTTCGATTTTTGCCTGACGGATATTAGACATTTTTTGATGGTTTTTTGGATCATAGGAGACATTTCCTGTGACAAAATCTTTCTCTAGTCCTCCTATGCGGTGCTCGAGTTCTGGAGTCCCAGGAATTGCCCAATCTCTTACATGTGTCTGCTCATCGCGTGCTATCCAGTGCCAATTTTCTACATCTACATCCTCAGCATCAATCATTTTGTGCTTAATGGTATGAAACTCTTTTGTGATGTCGGGAATCTTCCACGGCTCAGTTCCATTTGCAATGTAGCCATCGGTTAGGAGCATCACGGGTGTCATATGCTCGAGTGCGAGTCTACTTGCTTCGTATGCCATATCAAAACAGTCATGTGGTCTTGATGCCGCTACGATTACCAGCGGAGCATCGCCATTTCGCCCATAGAGTGCCTGATTGAGATCTGATTGCTCTGTCTTTGTCGGCAGACCCGTAGAGGGTCCACCGCGTTGGACATTGACAATCACGAGTGGCGTTTCATAACTGATGGCGAGTCCGATTGCCTCGCCTTTGAGTGCAATCCCAGGACCCGATGAGGTAGTGATGGCAAGTGAGCCCGCAATCCCCGCACCAATAGCCGAACAAACGCCAGCTATCTCATCTTCTGCTTGGAAAGTTTTGACATCAAACTCTTTATATTTTGAGAGCTCATGCAAAATATCTGAGGCAGGTGTAATAGGGTAGCTTCCTAAAAAAAGTGGAAGTTTTGCTGCTTGTGAAGCTGCAATGAAGCCCCATGCTGTAGCCGTGTTTCCGTTGATTTGGCGGTATACTCCCTGTTCTACTTTCGCACTTGAGACCTTGTAAGTTGAGACTACCGTCTGAAGAGTCTCTGCAAAGTGCGCACCAGCTTTCATAGCAGCTTTGTTTGCAGCTAAGAGATTAGGGTTATCGGCAAAGTGTTTCTCTATCCACTCTAGTGTAGGAGTCATATCTCGGTGATAAAAAAAGTAGGTCACACCAAGCGCATAGAAGTTTTTACACCGTTTTTTACTTTTGGTATCAAGCTCTATATCTTTAAGTGCTTCGAGAGTTTGAGAATCGATGGGGATTTCAACAAGCTGAAATCCATCAAGACTGCCATCAGTGAGCGGGTTTTCTTCAAAAAGGGCTTTGGCGATATTTTTAGGTGTAAATGCATCGGAGTTTACAACTAGAGTTCCTCCCTTCTTAAGCTCTTTTAGATTCACCTTAAGTGCAGCAGGATTAAAGGCAACGAGCATATCGCTCTGGTCACCCGGCGTAAAAATCTCCTCTGAGCCAAAATGTATCTGATACCCAGAGACTCCAGCGATAGTCCCCTGTGGGGCACGAATCTCTGCGGGATAATCGGGAAAAGTAGCGATGTCATTTCCCATCATTGCAGATGTATTTGAAAATTGCGAACCAGTGAGCTGCATTCCATCACCAGAATCACCACTAAATCGAACAACCACACTCTCTAACTCTATAATGCTCATATGAGTACTCCTTATTTATTTTGGCTCAGTATAACACTAATAAGTAATCATGTTTTTTCTGTGTTAAAAGCCATAATAAAGATTGCATTTTAAATATAAACCCACCTCCCAGTGCTTTATAGAGTGTTACAACTGTAACAAGCCGCTCTTGTTTTGCAAGAATTAGGCGCTCTTTTGCATTAAAGTAGTTTTGTTGGGACTCTAAAAATGTTGTAAAGTCTATACGTCCATTTTTGTACTGTACTGTAGCGAGTTGAAAAGTTTTTTGTGTCTCTTGCTCTATTTTGTGAAGAAGCGTCATATTTTCTTTTGTATAGTGAAGTGTGTTTAATGAATCTTCTACCTCTTTAAAAGCGTTGAGTACTACTTTTTTATACTCTTGGAGTTTCGCCTGGGCTCTGGATTCTTCTATAAGTCTGGCATTTGTGAGTCTGCCATCATCAAAAATATTATAATTTACTCCAAGACTTCCTGAGAGCGAATAGAGTGGATTGGTAAATGCAAGTAGCTGCTGACTCGAGACTCCGCGGTTGACAATCAGTAAGACCATTTATTGAAAATCAAATGAAAAAAAGTCAATCTTTATATCTATTTGATAATGAAGAGAAATTCATTAGTGATATATCTTACTTTAAAAGACAGTGGCATACTCTTATAAAAAACAGTGGAGTGCCTTATAGGAAGATATACAACACTAGACATACTTTTATAACTGCTATGTTAAATAGTGGTCAAGTAAAGATTATGGAAATTGCTGCAATAGTAGGACATACTTCACCTCGTATGATTATGACAAACTATGCAGGGTTTATAAAAGATAATCATTTAAAAGTTAATACAAACATTGAGTTGTTTAAGGTAAAAGCTAGTGACACTTTAGGTGACACTTTGAAAAAGAAGAGTTCATAATAAGCTGAAAGTGCCTAATTATGGTGGAGCATAGCGGGATTTAATTTTTTAGTATATATCCTGTTATATGGGTATTTTTAACATTTACTTTTAGTTTAGTACCGCAAAAAATACCGTAAAAATCAACTTGTTCCTAGGGTTCAATCTCGCCAGTATGTTGTTAATGCTCTTTAAGTCTCAGAATATTTTCAAAACTACATAAAAAAAATTCAATAAATTTTTAGTATTTTACCTAAAACATCCACGTTTTATGAATTTTAATAGATATTAAAAAGATCTAATAGATTAAGTTTTAATTAATTTATATACATTTATTGTTTTGGTAACACATAAAAAAGGATAATTATGACAGAGGATAAATTAATTAAATTGAGTACAGTTTTGGAATATGTTCAAGTGTCACGTTCGAAGCTATTGAATATGGTGCAAAATAAAACATTTCCCGCTCCAAGGGCTATTGGTAGAAATACTTTATGGCTACTGTCAGAGGTACAAACTTTTATTGAAAAGACCAAAAGTGATCAGAGAGTTTAAAGTCTTAGTATGTAAAACTAAGACAGTTAATCTTAGATTTTTAATTCTACTCCAAAAATTAGAAAGGGAGTGTTAGAAATTTTGAACGGTCCCGAGAGCGTTTAAAATTTGCCAGCTCCCCTAACTCTGTATATTAGTGCATCTTTTGAGAGTCCCATGATCCCTATTATTCAAATTATACTTATGCTACTCAGAATCTCTTCAATACTTCCATCTTCATAGACATTGTATTTTTTAATCATACTTATTGAAATTTTTACTGCCCCTAATAATATTCTTCTTATTATCATCTCTTTTATTTGATAAATCAGCACCATTAATGTAAATATACTTGCCATCAATAAATCTATAGAGTTTGATATTAGCGATTCCATTATTAATACCAATAAGATCATACCTTTTAAAAAGACCTTTTGCAGCGAACTCTTTAAGTTCATAGCTGTCTAATGAATTTCTGTTAGCTATAAAAAATCTTTTCTCATTGATATCAAAAGGGCTGCTTGGTATAAAATAACACTGTGACATAATTTTTTCGTGTGAAAGGGCAGACAGTTCTTTAAAAGAGTTGTCAAGAGCATTTTTTATATATAAAATATCATCATCTTCAACATAATCAACCCAAACACTTGCTTTTAACTCACTATCTTTACTTTTTAAACTCACTTTGTTTTCTTTAGGAGTAGAAATACCAATTTCTCCAGATGAGCTTTTATTGGTTTTCTTCTTCTCTTCTTTTGTCTCTTCAGATATAATGGAGATTGTTTCTTTTTTATCGTTCTTGGATTGTTTTACCATCTTAGATATATCTTTATTACATACAATATATTCTTCAAAATATTCTATTGGAACATCTTTAAAATAGCCATTCATAAACAGGTATTTATATCTCTTTAGTATATTGTAGATTTCTTTAATGCTTTTATCTTTTATTAAAAAAATAATCTCATTATTTAATTTATCTAGTAATTTAAAACAATTATATTTGTAATATTCGTCTGAAAGAATTTTTTGAAGAAACTTAATATATGAAGCTTGATTGATTAATACATTCATCTCCTTAGAAAGAATATTAATCTGCTCATGAATTGCTACTCCATCATTAAGCATAGATATAATTCTATCTTCATATATAGCCCATTTGTATTTTCTTCGTTTATTCATAGTATCTGCCTTGTATATGCTTCAAGATCTAGCTCTTCAGGAATTATTAAAAATCAACAATCAGGATAGTCTTGCTTTGATGTGTTATATGAGTGTTCATTTATAGGAATACTATTATTTACTTCATCAATAAATATCGGGAACTTTACCTTACTTTTTCGCACATATATATTTATACTTGATAATAAATGTATATAAATTAATATAATCTTAACTATTTAAATTTTAACTCTCTTATTGTTTTCCTATTGTATTGCTATATATTTACTATCTTTTTGGATTGGTATTACTATTGTATTGCTATATATTTACTATCTTTTTGGATTGGTATTACTATTGTATTGCTATATATTTACTATCTTTTTGGATTGG
>Ga0272440_1000619_pt1 | contig 29849 bp, 23 predicted proteins | sample SSMMMBAug17_FD_192440 | JGI IMG/M metagenome (GOLD analysis project Ga0272440, IMG submission 192440) | Marine sediment archaeal communities from Little Sippewissett salt marsh, Falmouth, MA, United States - SSM-MMB-Aug17 | ecosystem: Environmental > Aquatic > Marine > Wetlands > Sediment ... | reverse complement strand
GAATTTGGCTCTGCAGATTCCCATGATCCGAAAGGCTGTCTCCAAACGTTACGATTTGTTTAAACTTCAACGCAAATGAGAGAGATGGTGTTAATAGAAATAATACTGTACAAAGTACACCTGCAAAATTTACTTTTTTTAAATAAGTATCCATAAAAAACCTCCTTTTAGTTTGTTGTTTGTTGAAACTGTCATAAAATCTAGACATGGGCGGATGTAAAAGTTCGGGGAATTATTATAAAACAGTTATTCCTTTGTTAAACAAAAGCCCTTTCACAGTCATTAAACATCTTGCTTAGGAATGCTCGGAAAATAATTTCCCCTTTTATCTTTAACATATAATCATTTGGCACGTAGAGACGTAGCATGCTACGTCTCTACAGAACAAAAACCCCGATGAAAATTTGTTAAAATGGGGAACTTCTTTTCAGAGCATCCCTAAGTAATTCTTATTAATCAAAAAATTGTTACCACAATAAATGTATAATAGATAACGCCAATAAGATAATAAATGCATGCTGTTGTGTTTTACGAAGCCATTCAAATCGTGTTAACCGTGTTCCAATTTGTCCGCCTATCATCACGCCGCTGCATGTGGCAAATAAAAATGACGAATGCTCCGGCCATTCCCTGAATCCTAAAAAGACACTGGCACTTGTAAGCATCAAATAGAAGACAACAGAAAAAAACATGATAACAATACCTGTCGCAACAGACTCTGGCGTTGACATTCTTAGCTTTTGTTTCATATGGGGAATCAGCCAGTCGGAATTACCAATTGACAAAAGACCTGTAAAAAATGAAGATCCAATCACTATGAGCCCGCTATTTTTCATGGCGGTTTCATCCAAAGGGAGATGCGCGTAACGATTTTCATTGTAAAAGGCTTGAAGCATTTGAATTAATAAATAAAAAGCGACCCCTACAAATAAATACAATAGCAGTCGTTCACTTTTCATTGACATGATATAACCCGCCATATAGCCAATGGTGATGCCAATGAATGCATAAGGTAAAAAACGTCTGATTACACGAAGATTTGCGATGCCATCTCGAATAAAATTAATGGTGCCAATTCCTTTACCCGCGATCTGAGTGAAAATGGATAAAGAAATGGCTTCTGATGGCGGTACGCCTGAAAAGGTAAAAAGAGGCAGCCAGAGTACGCCTGCACCAATGCCTGTGAACATTACAAGCGTTGCAACCATGATACCAAAAATATGTGCGATAAAAAAGATATGAACCGGTAATGATTGAATATCAAAAACAATCAAAATCGCTATCATATATATGAAATCCATTGCAATCCAGAAAATAAGATATTCCGAAATTTTCGATAATTTACTTATCATTTTTTTCCAGCCACATATAATGTTGGTAGAGCAAAATTCATACTGTTAATATCATCAAATTCTATTTATCCAGGTCAGTATCTTTCTTGGGGAACTTATTGTTTACCTCGTTGTTTAACATTAAGTAATTATGAAATAAGAAAAAAAGCGTAATAATATGGGCCGACAGTTGGATCAGATGCCAGCTCCACCATATACCATTCCATAAATCGGAATATTGAAAAAAGGCTTCAGATATTCCAAATAAAAAGCATATGGCTAAAAAGAGTAAAAAATAATGATGCCCATTTTGTTGATATAACGTTACCCATCGCGGTATAGTTGTTAGATACAAAATAGCCGCCAGGTTGTTCATGGTAATGGATACAAGAGTAAAGCGATTATTATATAAAGGAATGATATTCGGCACACCCTCTGGAAAAAGAACGGCACGAAACCCCACAGATACGGCAATGATAACGAAACCAATCGTTAGCCATCGTTGCTCCATTGCATATCTTTTAATTGTTTTTCGTGGCAACCATATCAAAGAAAAAAGGACAGCTGCCGATAAATTCGCTGTACTGTTTAAAAAGATAAAAGATTCACCCGGCATGCACACGGCATGAAAAATGTCAAGAATTCCCTTACAGATAAACCCATTACCAACCAAAAAACAAATATCTGAATTTTCTTTTTTGTGATGAAACAAAACCACAGCAATCCATATCGCTGATAGTCCGCCAATCGTTTCTAATGTTGAATGTAATGGTAATTGGACGATGCTTTTTGCGCTTAAACAATCTTTTATTGACAGGAGCATGAACCATAAGCTCATAAAAATAATGACCAATATGGAATATATTACTGATGCTTTAAATGTGTTTTTAAAATATTTGTCATTGTTGTTTAAAAGCATTCACACCTCGAAAATAGTTATTATGAAGCTGTAGAGATTAGCAAAAATTAAAAAAATTGACAATACATCTATGTCTGGCTTATAAAAAATCTTTCAATGCTTAAAGAGACACGAAATAGTCTTTAAAATTTTGATATTTATGATTTGATGGAATTTTCAGATCCATTGCGCGAATGTTTTCAATAAAAGTGCAAATTTTATTATGATCTTTCAGTCCTTTTGATTTCTCTACACCGCTCGATACATCAACTGCAAAAGGTCTAACAGTTTCAATGGCCGAAGACACATTATCAGGGGTCAGACCGCCAGCCAATATGATGGGTTGTTGCTTTGCAATATCAATGGCTTTTTGCCAATCAAACGTTTTCCCTGTTCCCCCATGAGCTGATTTGGCATATGTATCCAGAAGCATGATGATGTTGGGATGATTGAATTGTGGAATGGGGGTATTGGGTTTTACCCGAACGCCTTTGATAATACGAATATCTTGATAAATACGATCAATATCTGAGATATCATCATGAATTTGAACTGTGTCTAACCCGCAATATTTTTTTATATTGATGATATCCGCAGATGTGTGATTTACAAAAACGCCAATATAAAGTCGATTGGAAGGTAGATTGGAAATAATAGTTTGGGCAATCTTTGGAGTAATTTTCCGCGGGCTTTCAGCAAAAATAAACCCTAGTGCATCAGCCCCCATATCTATGGCAGCATCGGCATCCGCTATGTTCGTTATGCCACATATTTTGATAAATGTCATTGGCGTATTCCATTTGATAAGGAAAGCTCTGAAAATAAGTTCCCCATTTATAATGTTTGACTGTTCAAGAATTAAACATCAAGCATATACGTAGCCAACAGTTCATTCTTTTTCTGAACCAGGATTACACTGAAGAAGATGAATAGGATGAATTTAAAGTGTCTTTATTTCATCTTATTCATCTTCTTCAGTGTAATCCTGGTTCAGAAACGAATCAACAAATATTGAATAATGAGGAACTTATTTTCAGCGCTTTCCTAAGCAAATATATAGTTTGAAACGAATTATTGATTAATTTTGTTATATAAATACAACATCTCGCCATAAAATACAACAAAATAATTTTAAAGGATACATGCTTAAAAATTCGATACGACCATGCATCCCTTTTAAATAATCATGATATACTTGACGATCACTCAATTTTTAAATTATAACCTTGTGTGATTGGGATACTTTTTCAGTGTCCCTGACGATGTATTATTTTTTTATTGTAATTTTTAGCTTTTCTTCGAAAACTCGAATAAATGAAAGCGTTTTTTATTATTAATCTAACATCCGATGTAAAATAGATCATGAATCTATTATCCGGTTGTTTTCAAAAGGAGAAAAAATGTTACTCAATCCCAAGAAATTAAACAAAACTTATCCGGACAAAGAAACTGAAGAAATCATGAAAAAAACGATTGATTTTTTCGAAAACCTAGGCCTTGCCAAAACCAATGAAGACTATTACTCCGCTCGCTGGTATACAGAATTTTTAGATTTCTTAAAGAAAGAAGAAATCATGGCAAAGCTCTTAACACCAGCAGGTTATGGGGAAAATGCCAGATGGGATACATCCCGAATCGTTGAATTTGCAGAAATTTTAGGATTTTATGGGCTCACCTACTGGTACTGTTTTCAAGTGTCCGCGCTGGGACTTGGGCCTATATGGATTGGTAAAAATGAAGCGGTAAAAAAACAAGCAGCGAAGCTTCTAAAAGAAGGAAAAATATTTGGTTTTGGCCTTTCTGAAAAAGAACATGGCGCTGATATTTATTCAACCAGCATGAAACTTTATCCGCAGGGTGATGGAACATACAAAGCCAGAGGAAACAAGTACTATATCGGTAATGGTAACGAAGCTGCCATGATTTCCACTTTTGGAAAAATGTCCGACACTGAAGACTATGTTTTTTTCGTTGTAGATTCACAACATGAAAATTATGAATGTGTGAAAAATGTTGTTTATAATCAAGATTATGTTGCTGAATATGCGCTTCACGACTATCCCATCACAGACGCAGACATCACTGATAAAGGCAGGGAGGCCTGGGATTCTTCACTGAACACGATTAATATCATGAAATTTAACCTGGGATGGGCTTCTATTGGTATCTGCGAACACGCATTTTATGAGGCCATAGATCATGCTTCCAACCGAAACCTCTTTGGCAAATATGTAACTGATTTTACACATATTCGTCAACTATTTGTCGATTCATACTGCCGGCTTTTTGCGATGAAAACATTCGCATTGCGGGCTACCGATTATATGCGATCAGCATCTGAGAACGACCGAAGGTATCTTCTGTATAACCCGATGGTAAAAATGAAAGTGACGACCCAGGGAGAAGAGGTGATCAACCATCTCTGGGATATTATCGCCGCAAAAGGCTTTGAAAAGGATACCTATTTTTCCAATGCAGCAATAGATATCCGTGCACTGCCAAAACTCGAAGGCACTGTCCATGTGAACATGGCGCTGATCATTAAATTTATGCCCAACTATTTTTTCAATCCAGGCGAGTTTCCAGAAATTCCAAAACGTGATGACCCATGCAATGATGATTTTCTCTTTAACCAGGGCGCCACCAAAGGTCTTGGCAAAACCCAGTTTCACGATTACAATATCGCGTATGGAAAATTCGATCTTCCCAATATTAACATTTTTAAAGAACAGATTGAATCTTTCAAAGAGTTTATGATGGTTTCTCTTGATTCCATGAAAGCGCAATCTGAAGATATTGATTTTCTCCTAAATGTGGGCGAACTTTTTTCATTGGTCGCCTACGGCCAGTTAATTCTTGAAAATAAAGAAATTTACAATATCAATGACGATATTATTGAACAAATATTCGACTTTATGGTTCGAGATTTTTCCAAATTTTCACTTCAAGTTTACAGTAAAACAAATGCCACCAAACAGCAGCAAGATATTTGTTTAAAAATGATTCGCAGACCTGTTGTGGATGAAGAACGTTACAATAGAGTTTGGGAAAAACATGTATACGCGATGAAAGGCACCTATGAAATGAATCCTTGATAATGGTAAATTGGCATATCCAAAATATGTGATGATTTCCGATTGTAGAGACAAGGCATGTCTTGTCTCTACGTGTTTGATCCTGGAATTAGGGATGATTTTTGATATCGGAAATCACTTTCCTGGCATTTCGTGCAAACGCTTGTCTTCTATTGTCGTTTACTTGCTTTTTTCATTTGCTTATGCTAATTTAAAAAAACTACTTAGGAACGTTCTGAAGTTAACTTCCCCATTTTAACAAATGTTCATCGGGGTTTTTGTTCTGTAGAGACGTAGCATGCTACGTCTCTACGTGCCAAACTATTATACGTTCAAGATAAATGGGGAACTTATTTTCATAGCATTCCTTATCAAGGAGAAAAACATGCCACAAACTTTTTTTAACAATTATTTGAAACGCTTGATCATGATTATCCCCATAATCATTGCGATTTTAATTACCGGATATCTGGTGCGACATCGAAAACAACCCGAACAAATTGACCATTTTTCACATGCACCCTCAGTACGTATCATTAAAACCCAATCTAATTCCATTCAACCGCGTGTTATTGGGAATGGATATGTACAGCCAGAAAAAACATGGCAGGCAGTCGCACAGGTTTCCGGAAAAATTGTGGAAAAAAATGCCATGCTTAAAAAAGGCGCTTTTTTCAAGAAAGATACGATTTTGCTTAAAATAGATCCAACAGCTTACGAACTGGCAATTGCACAAATGGAATCTGTTATTGCTCAGATTAAAGCCCAAATTGCAACACTTGATGTTGAAAAGAACAATATTCTGGCTTCCCTTGCAATTGAAAAAAAAGCCCTGGCACTTAGCAAAAAGGAATTGAATCGTCAGACCGCTTTGTATGCGAAAAATCGCATTTCAGCATCCCGGTTTGATCAGGAAAAACTCAAGCATTCTCAACAAACTGCAAAAGTACAGACATTGAAAAATTCCTTGAATGTGTTACCATCAAACAAAAAAGCCTTACACGCACAACTTGCCATGAATCAATCCAAACTTGATGATGCCCGATTAAATCTTAGCTATACCATTATTAAGGCCCCTTTTCATTGTCGCATTACTGATGTTTATGGCGAAATTGCGCAATTTGCCCAAAAAGGTCAGACCTTGATCAAGGCAGATAGCACCAATGCTGTTGAGATTCCTGTGTTTCTCTCAGTCTCTAAAATGCGGCGATTAATTAGTTCTGTTGATAAATCAATCCATCTTATTCCGGATGACACCATAAATTGGAAAGAAAAGCTGGGATTTCATTCAATTGTTCGATTCAAACTGGGACAGATTGTTTCTAAATGGCAGGCTGAGGTCAGCCGAATTGATGCTTCAATGGATCCACAAACGCGAACCATTGGCATTATTGTTGTGGTTGATAAACCCTATGCAAAAATTCGTATTGGTGAACGACCACCATTAATCCGAAATATGTTTTGCGAAGTTGAAATTATTGGACAGCCATTACAAAATTGTATACTTATTCCCAGGATAGCAATTCATGACAACATGATTTACTCAGTGACACCCGATAAAAAATTGAAAAAAATACATATCAAACCTGATTTTTATCAAGGGGATTTTTCAATTATTCGTCAGGGATTGATGCCAGACACACAAATTATAATATCTGACCTTTTACCGGCTGTTGATGGCATGTCTGTGAACCCTATATTTGATAAACAAATGACTGCCCGAATTCTAGAAGAATCATCGGAGGGGCATCCGGAGGTCAATAAATGATTCGATTTTTTGGAGAACATCCAACAGCAGCCAATCTTTTAATGCTCATTTTTGCCTGCATGGGCCTTTTTACAATATCATCTCTGAGACGACAGACCTTTCCTGAGTTTATTCCGGCTGAAGTCGAAATACGTATTGTTTACCCCGGGGCAACTGCTGAAAAGGTAGAAGAAACCATTTGTCGAAGAGTTGAGGATGCCATTGATGGTGTCAATTTTGTTGAGGAAATCCGCGCTGAAGCCCGAGAAGGGATGGCGAGAATTGTTGTAGAAATGAAAGAAAATGAAAATTTTCAGATGTTTCTGGATGATATTCAAACAGAAGTGAATGCCATTGATGATTTTCCTGATGAAGTCGAGACACCGGTTGTCAAGGCACTGGGGCAAACCGATCCAGTTGTAACATTGGCCGTGTCTGGCCCAATGAGCTTGCCGGATTTAAAAGCATATTGTGAATATCTCAAAGATCGTATGCAGCTGGAAAAAAATATATCCCTGGTTCAAATTGATGGCTTTTCGGATCAGCAAATTCAAATTCAACTCGAATCCCATGCATTGATGCAACTGGGGCTTTCTGTGCATGAAATTTCAGACATTATTTCTCGTCAAAGCCTTGATTTTCCAGCAGGAACCATTGAAACAAGTGATCAGGATATTATGATTCGATTTTCTGATGAGCGCCGCGATCCCATTGCTTTTGAAAATCTGGTCGTACTTTCTGGAAAAACCGGTGCTGAAATTCATCTGGGCGATATTGCAACCATTAAAGAAACCTTTGAATTGAATGAAGAAAAAATCATAATCAATGGTGTTCCCGGCGCATTTTTGCGAATTAAAAAGAATAAAACAGAGGATGCCTTAAGTGTGCTGGATACTGTTAAGTCCTTTATTAAAAAGGAATCAGTGAAAAAACCCGAAAGTATTACTTTTACTCTAACACAGGATTATGCCTCAGTTGTTCGGGACCGGCTGATGCTGCTTTCCACGAATGGATGGCAGGGATTTGTTTTGGTCTTTTTGAGTTTGTGGTTATTTTTCAGTTATCGGTTTTCTTTTTGGGTGGTCATGGGGCTGCCAGTCTCATTTTTGGGGGCATTTTATTTTTTGCCCATGATTAATTATTCGATCAATATGTTTACGATGGTGGGAATGCTGATTGCGCTTGGCCTGTTAATGGATGATGCCATTGTCATTGCAGAAAATATTGCATCGCATTTGAGCAAAGGAAAAAGTGCATTACAGGCGGCCATTGATGGTACGAACGAGGTCAAAACCGGTGTTTTATCATCGTTTTTTACAACATTGTGTATTTTTGGTCCCATTTCGTTCATGAATGGCGCCATTGGTCGGGTACTGAAAGTATTGCCTGTCATGCTCATCCTGATAATGACAGTCAGTCTGGTTGAAGCTTTTCTCATATTGCCCCATCACCTGGCCCATTCATTGAAACATTATCACCCAGATGAAACAAATTGGTTTCGCACGAATTTCAATCGTTTTTTTGAATGGAGCCGGAATGTATTTGGAAAATTGATTGATTGGGCGGTCAACTGGCGGTATTTGTGTGTGGGGCTGTCTGTTGCGCTGTTTATATTATCGGTGGGCATGCTAAAAAGTGGCATATTAAAGTTTCAGGCATTTCCAGAAATTGAAGGTGATGTTGCTGTTGTTAGAATTTTATTGCCACAGGGCACACCATTATCAAAAACAGAACAGGTCGTTGATCAAATTATTCATGGACTTCATCAGGTAAATGCACATTTCAAGCCCATTCAGCCAGAGCAACAGGATCTGGTCAAAAATGTTATGACCTGTTATAATTTAAATGAGGAAGCCGCTGAAAATGGACCACACGTGGCAACAATCATGGTCGATTTATTAAATGCTGAAAAAAGAAACGCGGGCCTGGATGATTTTTTTCATTTATGGCGTCAGGCAGTGGGAGATATTCCAGATGTCATCCATTTAAGTTTTACCGAACCAGTGATCACCCCTGCGGGGCGGGCAATTGATATTCGTCTGCATGGTGAGAATTTATTGCAGTTAAAGCAGGCAGCAGTGGACATGTACCAATGGTTGTCCCGATTCAAGGGAATTTTGGATTTGTGTGATGACCTCAGACCCGGAAAACATGAAATAAAAATGCGCTTACGTGAAGGCGCACTCTCTATGGGACTGACATCACAAATGGTTGCTGCACAGCTTAAGGCCGCATATTTTGGACGTACTGCTGATAAAATTCAGGTAGAGCAAACATCATACGAAATTGATGTCCGGATGATTGAAAGTGACCAAAACAGTCTGGCAGACCTGGATGATTTTTATATTACCCTGCCCAATGGCAGGCAAACGCCGCTGACCGAAGTGGTTCATATGCAATATGATCGCGGGTTTGCACGTATTGTTCGGATTGATGGCCAACGCACAGTATCATTAAAAGCAGATATAGACACACGAAAAGCCAACACGGCAGAAATTATTGATTTAATGAATACACGTTTTTTGCCTGATTTTTTGAAAAAATATCCGGACATTCGAATTAGCTTTTCTGGAGAAATAAAAGAGGCAGCAACCACCAGGTCATCACTTGCCAGAGGTTTTTTGATTGGATTGATTGGTATTTTTGTTCTGTTAAGTTTTCAATTCCGAACCTACTCTGAGCCTTTAGTGGTAATGGTAGCCATACCATTTGCTTTTATTGGCGTGGTATGGGGGCATCTGGCCATGGGAATTGAGGTGTGCATGCCAAGTATGGTTGGCTTTGTCTCTCTGGCCGGTATTGTTGTCAATGATTCCATTCTGCTGGTTCAATTTCTGAAAACACGTCGCGAACAGGGATATTCAACTTTTGAATCTGCATCTTTGGCTGGTAGAGAACGTTTTCGCGCGGTCATGTTAACATCAATTACAACAATTGCCGGATTAATCCCATTATTGTCAGAAAAAAGCCTTCAAGCCCAGTTTTTGATTCCACTGGCAACCAGTATTGTTTTTGGCATTCTGGCATCAACTTTGTTTGTATTGGTTATGGTTCCTGTTGTTTACAGTATTTTTTCGGATTTTAACTGGATTGAAAAGATACAGGCCGGACAATCATGAAGCAAATACATGGAAACACAGCCGGGTTAAAATCCAATCAATTGCATCGGCTTGAAAAACTATATCATCGCAGATCACCACAAGATTATCTGGTGTCTCAGGAAATTGCCCGAGATTTCAGCCGGTTGTCTCACGAAATACATCGACAGCTGGGGCTTTTGATAGATCGCCGCGGAATTATTCGTTTTGTTATTGTTGGAGATTACCACGGGTTGGTTATTCCGCGATTGGATGATTATCGATTCGGGCCAGAACGATTGAATGGCTTACGTTTTATCCATACCCATTTTGATGAGACCGGATTAAGCGAAGAAGACCTCGCTGACCTCGTTTTGTTACGCATGGACTATATTGCAGCAATCACAATACATCCGGATGGCACCCCCAAAAAAATATTCTGCGGACATCTCTTACCCAAATCTGTTGATAATAAAAATTATATTCTGCAAGATCCAATTGATCTCGGTCAGCTTCAAATGGATTGCCGAAAACAGATACTGGCTCTTGAAGCAGAAATGTCGCATCATGAAATCACGCAGACAGCCAGTCAAGGTAAAGAACGTGCCATCTTGATCCATGTCACCCATCCATCATTAAAACAGGCAGCCCATGAATCAATGATTGAATTGGAAGAATTGGCCAGATCGAGCGGTGTGCGTGTGGTGCATCAGGTTATTCAGTATCGGCAAAAACAGGATGCACGTTTCTTGCTGGGAAAAGGAAAAATTCGATCTCTGGCGCTTGAAGCCTTACAAAAAAATGCCAACCTGATGATCTTTGATCAGGAGCTGAACCCATCACAAATAAGATCAATCACTAATATTGTTGATATTCGCGTGATTGATCGAACACAACTGATTTTAGATATATTTGCAGGACAGGCAAAAAGCCGTGCAGGGAAACTTCAGGTAGAGCTGGCACAACTCAAATATATCCTGCCGCGGCTGATTACTAAAAATACAGCCATGTCAAGATTGACAGGTGGCATTGGGGGACGCGGACCAGGAGAAACGAGATTGGAAGTCAATCGCCGAAGGGTACGAGAGAGAATCAAATCGTTGAGTACGCAGCTCCGAAAAGTTCAAAATCAACGCAATCGCCAGAAATCGAAACGTAAAAAGCGCGGGCTTCCGGTTATTTCAATTATTGGCTATACCAATGCAGGCAAGTCCACATTATTAAATACATTAACCCAGAGTGATGTTCAAACTGATAATCGGCTGTTTGTAACATTGGATCCCACCAGCAGGCGAATTAAGTTTCCGCAAAATATGGATGTTATTCTGACTGATACAGTTGGTTTTATCAGGGATCTACCTGAAGCCCTCGTATCCGCATTTCAGGCAACCCTTGAACAGCTTGATGATGCCGATATTTTACTTCATGTAATTGACGCCAGTAACCCAAAATATGAAAAACATATTGAATCTGTGAACAATATATTGGAAATGCTAAAAATTCAACAAAAACAATGTATTAAAGTATTTAATAAAATGGATTGTATTCCAGATGACAGTCAAATAAATTTTGGGGACAATAAGGATTGTGTTTATGTTACAGCCAGACAAAAACAGAGCTTGAAGCCACTCATTGACATGCTTGTGGATCGTATCGGCGGGCTTAACACTGATTATTCAGTCAATCGGCCCGCAATAAATCATCCTGAGTAAATGCAACGACATCATCAATGGAAGCGGTATCGGCAAACAACATCACAAGGCGATCAATGCCCATCGCGATTCCTGCTGTTTTTGGCATGAGATGCAAAATTTTCAAAAATGAATGCGGCACCGGATACACAGGTTTATCAAAGGCTTTTCTTTCATTGATTTCCAATTCAAACCGATTTTTTTGTTCAACCGGATCACGTAACTCTGAAAACGCATTTGCCAGCTCATGCCCGCCAATATACAATTCAAAACGCTCTGCAATAGTGGGATCGTCTGGTTTTAAACGTGCCAGCGCCGCCCTTTCTTTGGGATAATCAAATAAAAATACAGGCTCCCCCCCCAGAGCCGGTTCAATTTCATACACCATGATTTCATCAAATTTTTCCTGTGCAATGGCCTGACGCATTGTCAGACTACCATATGCGCTGAAAGCCTCACTGACACTTATTCGTCGCCAGGGGCATGCCAATGAAATCAATTCTCCCTGGTACGTAAAGCGGTCGTTTTGATATAACTCTCTGGCAATATAGCAAATCAATTGTTCGCAATCATTCATCAAATCAAGATAGGTGGCAGACCTGCAATACCATTCCAACAATGTAAATTCGGATAAATGACTGTCGCTCCGCTCATTGGCACGAAAGCAGGGACATATTTGAAATATGCGGGGCAAACCTGAGGCGATGAGTTTTTTCATGTTTATTTCAGGAGATGTTTGAAGATACCAGTTTTCGGTACGAATGCTGTCTATAAAGGCTTCTGGTATAGGCGATGGTATTCGGCATGGCGTAGTTATCTCAAGGAAATGCTTTGAAACAAAATAGTTGCGAATACTTTGTATCAGTTTTGCGCGAAGGATCAGACGTTCATGTTTTGATGAAAGCCAATCAAGCGATAACGAAGTTTGTTCCATTTTATTCATTTTTCAGTCTTGTCTGCAGGAATTGTTCGTGCTTGACAACTGCTCATTTTTTTTATATAAAATTTGATTTTTGCCGATTATCATGAGACATAAGATCGGTAAAAAATTTTGTATTACTTGATATTCAAGTTTTTTAGAACTGACTTCCAGCAATCTACCGCAGCTCGTTCCCAGACAGGGCCTGCCTGGGAACGAGCTATGGTCGATTGCTCTAAAAATTTGAACAACAAGTATGATAATAAAGATATAATCCATCACAAGGAATTTTGTCAATGAATATTAGACCATTTGCTGCTTTGATCAGCATTTTTATTTTGGTCATTGTTATGGGCGCATGTACCAAAAAATTTCCAGACCATGGTATACTTGAAAATGACCTGGAAAAAGGGATGAACTGGCGACCATTACCGGATAGCTTACTTGTCAATGAGGTCGTTGAACTGTCCCGCTTTCAAATTAGAAATTCATCCATTACCTGTAATGAAACGTGTGAAAGCGTTCTCGAATTTAGAGGAAAGGTTCGCACCATTGATACATTTTTTTATTCATCCCAATACAAAGGCGTGTATCATGAAATTCCTGAATGGGGGTTGGGAAACAGGCAGGCATGGCGTCGCGCCAACCGTGGGCAATATTTGGACTTTTCTGGTAAAGCGTATTACGATTTGTATGAAACCGGATGGAAAATTCGTCAATTTGATGCGCCTGTGTTAAATAGTCTTAAGGAAAAAGTGGTCAAGTTTTATATCCCTAAAATTGTATTGAAAGAAGATTCATCATTGTTTTAATCATAGGCCTATGCGTGCAATGCCTGGAATGCATGAATGGCAACGCCAATTCCTAAGGAATATTTGAAAAATAAGTTTCCCATTTATCTTGAACGTATAAGCGTTTGGCATCGTAGAGACGTAGCATGCTACGTCTCTACAGAACAAAAACCCCGATGAACATTTTTATAATGGGGAACTTATTTTCAGCGCATTCCTAAGCAAATTGTTCGCTATATGAACCAATTAATTCTTATAATCACTCATAATCTGCTTAATTTCACCTGATTTGATCATTTTGTAAATCTCATTGTCAAAAGCCTGCATAAAATCAAACTGAAAAGGGTACGTCCCCTTTTTTCTGGCTGTTTTTGAATACCCAATGTATACCGGATCAATGCCAATCACTGCGCCTTTTCTAATTCTGGCCATTCTCTTATTATACTTCCCGGATAGTTTGAGTTTACCATAAGCATAATCAAAAGCAGTTTCTTCCATCATGATACAATTCACTCTGCCAGCGCCCAATTTCAAAATATTTTCAGCCGATCCTTTTGCTTCCTCATATTTAATTTCACCTTTCTTAACGAGCTTTCTAAATTCTGTGCCACCCCATCCATCATATCCAGCGACATTGCCAATTCTTAATCCGATATAGTCTTGCGGCCAATTCATACGAGATGTTGTTAAAATGTCCTCGGAACAAACGGCTGTAATGGTTTCTGTATAAAATGCCAGAGAATAAGGATGAAGATAGGGCCAGTCATGTCCATGATAGAATGCCGGCGCCAGACCGAAGCCCTCACCTGTTTCCATTAAATGTTTTCCACGTTTCCAGGGAATTGGTTTAATCGCTACATTAAAGTCCTGCATTCTGGAAAAGGCTGTTTTCAGTACATTGACATAAATACCTTCAGCTTTTCCATCCTTGCCACGAAAACAGAATGGTTTGTATGCATCATCAACAAAAATGGTAACATCTATCTTTTCAGCGAAAGCAGGTAATACCATTGCGCAAATGATCATTAGTACCAGTAATTTTTTCATGTTTATACTCCTTTTTTTAATATTTCAAGAAAGATAGCCAAGTTGATTGTTGCTGAAATTGATAACATAGCTTATTTATTTCTTTTTAAGGCATTAAAACATATTCTTTGTTTTTTATCCTGTATTTAAATCGTTTAAGATAAAATGCCACGAAAAATTTCAGGAGCGCCTACAACACCCAGCAACTTGTTTTCATGATCTACAACAGGCATGGGAAAGCCAGTTGCATAGTTCATCTCTACCGCCGCTCGCATCGGTGTATCAAGATCTGCCAATACAATCGTTTGATCAGATATTGATGAAATATTCAGGTTTTGCTGAAAAATGACTGGCTCAAGTGAGATGCCATCAGTTGTAATTTTTTGCAATGCGCCATTTTCAGAAAGATGACATAAATGACGCTGTTCCTGATCCAATGCTTTTATATTGGAACCATTTACTGATGGCAAATCTTCAACAAATCGCATGAGGGCCGAGCATCTGAGGGCTTTTAGGGGATTCATTGAAGCGACAAATTTCTTTACATATTCATTGGAGGGCTGAGAAACAATTTCTTCAGGTGTTCCCACCTGAACGATGTTGCCAGATTCCATAATTGCGATCCGCGACCCCAACTTTAAGGCTTCATCCAAATCATGGCTGACAAAAACAATTGTCTTTTTTAAATCATTTTGTAGTTGAAGGAGTTCGTCTTGTAAATGTTCTCGTATGAGTGGGTCAAGTGCTGAAAAGGGTTCATCCATCAAAAGAATTTCGGCATCAGTTGCAAGCGCTCTGGCAAGGCCAACGCGTTGTTGCATTCCGCCAGAAAGATCTGATGGATACTGATCTGCCCAGTCGCTGAGTTGTACCATTGACAGTTTTTCTTCAACAATTTGATCACGTTCTTTTTTGGAATGACCAGCAATCTCAAGCCCATAAGCCACATTTTCTCGAATTGTTCGCCAGGGCATCAGGGCAAATTGTTGAAATACCATAGAAATACATTGCGTCCTTAACAAATGAAGTTCTTTTCGATCACAATTGGCCACATTGATATCTTTTAATCCATGTCGAACAAAAACATTTCCTCGCGTTGATTGAACCAATCCATTGAGGCATCTGAGTAATGTTGATTTTCCAGAACCAGACAATCCCATTAAAACACAGGTTTCTCCTTCATTAATGGAAAAGCTGGCATCAGACACTGCAACTATATTTTGTGTTTGAGAAAGAATATCTTCTTTATCCTTTCCCTGATCCATTAAGTTCAGAGCATTTTCCGGCGATGGGCCAAAAATGACATCAACATTTTCAAAGCGAATGGCAGTTGACATTGTTTATCCTTTTAATTAAGCGTTATAATCATTATTGCCCGGCTGTTTTAACAAGCGATCCAAAATAATCGCCAGGACAACAATTGCCAGTCCTGCTTCAAATCCTTGCGCAATATTAACAGTATTCAAAGCACGAATAACAGGTTTTCCCAGACCATCCGCACCAACAAGTGCTGCAATCACAACCATTGATAATGAAAGCATGATGCATTGCGTTAAACCTGCCATAATCGTTGGCATGGCATGGGGCAGTTCAACTTTGTAAAGCATTTGAAATGGGGATGAGCCAAATGATTTTCCAGCATCAATCAGTTGTTGCGGCACACTGCTGATACCTAAATATGTCAGACGAATGGGGGCAGGGATTGAAAAAATCACTGTTGATATCATACCGGGTACCATTCCCAGACCAAACAGCATCAGTGTTGGAATCAAATATACAAAGGTTGGAATGGTTTGCATGAGATCTAAAAATGGACGTATACATGTAAAAACAATGGGACGATGTGCAGAAACAATGCCAATGGGAATACCCAGCACAACAGACACGACTGTTGAAACCAAGACAAGTGAACAGGTTTCCAGTGTTTCTTTCCAATATCCTTGATTATAAATTAACAATAATGCCAGCGCAACACCAATTACCATGCTGGGTTTCCGATGAATGGCATATGCAATTGCACAAATGATAAAGATGAATAGTAATGGATGCATAAATGCCAGCAGTTGAATGATCCATTGAAGAAAGGCTTCAAGATTATCTGAAACCATATTGAATTGATCGGCAAAGTGATCGGTTATATATTCAACCGATACTTTCACCCAATGACCAATGGGGATTTTTTTTTCTAACAGGGCCATGATATAATTGTCGATAAAATTCATATCATATCCTGTTATTTCATCTTAAGCGTTTGTTTGACTTTAAGCAAGGCGGGGATACCATCAATTGTCGTAACCCCTTTCAACCATTGGTCTAAAACCTGGGGATTCTTTTTTAACCAATGCTTTGCCGCTTTTTCGTGCTGCATGCCTTCGTTGATAATCAGTTTCATGACTTCATTTTCCATTTTCAACGTAAAGGATAGATTTTGAATAAATCGGCCAACATTGGGACACTCAGCGATAAATCCTTTGCGAGCAACTGTTTGAACAATGGCGCCGCCATAATTGGGACCAAAATAATCATCACCACCAGAAAGGTAGGCCATATCGAAATCAGAATTCATTGGATGCGGTTCCCATCCTAAAAAAACAATCCATTTTTTTCGTTTCACCGCACGTTCTACCTGGCCCAGCATTCCCTGTTCACTGGATTCTCTAATGGACCATTTTCCAAGCCCAAAGGCATTTTTATTGATCATATCAATAATCAAGCGATTTCCATCATTTCCAGCCTCAATGCCATATATTTCTTTTTTGAACTTTTTTGCAAATTTATTCAGATCCGCAAAAGACTTCACGCCTGCATCATAAACATATTTCGGAACAGCCAGCGTATACTTGGCACCTTTAAGGTTCGTTCGTATCAAATCAATACTCTGATCCTTAAAATAGGGGGTAATATCCCCTGTCATGGTTGGCATCCAAAGTCCCAGAAAAATATCAATGTCATTATTTTTTAGGCTGGTAAATGTAACTGGCAATGCCAGTAAATATGTTTTGGGTGAATATCCCATTGCTTTCAATACATAGGTTGCCAGGGATGTTGTTGCGGAAATATCTGTCCAACCAACATCGGAGAATCGGACTTTTTTGCATGATGCATCAGCCATTGTCGTTGTCATTGGCATAACAAGCATAAAAATCACGATGAACTTAATACAAAAAGATTTCATAATTTTTTCCTTTTCTTGTCTTTCTATTTGAAATCCGATTAATAAATAATTGATTACAAATTTGTAAATCAGATAATTATAAAAAATATATTTATAAATGTCAATTCAAGCATTTTTTTAACATTCTTCAATTTATTAAACGTGCATCAATTATTATTGTCTAAATTTTTTTTAACAAAATGCGCTTTTAATAAATACAATTGTGTTTCCCAGGGAAGTCTTTTTTTCCATTTTTCAGGATCACGTCCCTTTCGATTGATCAAATTCATCAAGCGCGGTGCCGAAAAATTATAACCTGCAACCAACAAATCAAAAACCAGGGGGGGGTGTTCATTGATATGGTCAGGATGGATAATTTTTTGAAGCGGTTTTGCCTGACTGAGTGTGAATAATTCAGAATCCAGATGCAGTAATTGCGCCATGATTGCATTGGAGTGATGACGCATTCCACCATAAAAATCGTCAACCAGCTGAGCCTTGGGGTATAGTTTCAGTAATGAATCGTAAGTGGGTTTGACCATTTGAACCAGACCATAAGCACCTGAGCGGCTCATGGCATAATGATACGACTGTTCTTCATTTGCCGCCAAATTAACCAAGACTTTTCGCATTTGCGAATTCATAATATTGTCTAGTTTTTTTGCATATGCTTTTTTTATTCCCAGTAATATCCGATGTCTTTTCTTTTTCTGATATAAAAGATATGGCCAATAATTGGCATAATCCATATGTTCGATCAACAAAAGGGTCTTGACAATCGTGCGGGATTGTTCTGGAAGTGCTTCATGAAGCGCCTTGCCTGTTGCAAATCGTGAGGACACATTCAATGATTCAATTTCAAGAAAGGCTTCGTTCACCTTTTCTTTGACATATTTCAGGCCATATTCGACCATCTCATCCGTATCCAGATCTCGATTAAAGGGCGTGTTTACAACATGTTGTGGTTTATCCGCAATACCAGGCATCTTGATTGGAAATGCAATGGCTGGAACAGAAAATTTGCTGTCAATGGCATCAGAAGTTTCAGGTGCATTTCCCACGTAATACATGGTACCAACGCCGGTGCCAGCCTCCTTGACAATTACCAGATTACTTTTTTTATCCTTGAATGTTTTGGCATCTTTGGGGCAGGTAATAGGAATCAATCGGTCATTTTCACGATCATAGGTGGCAATGATTACAGTATTCTGATCTGTTTTCATATCATTGACATGATTTTGTAAAAAATACCGGGCATCATCCAATTGATCTAAAATCTTTGCAAGGTTGCCATTATCTTGTGGTGGGTTTGATGGGGAACGCGGTTGGTAACGAATTTCACTGTTGATGACATCTGAACAGAGGGGCGTGGCAAATTTGTCTAATCGAATTTTTGAATTTTTCTTTTTGGCCTTTTTGATTGCCATGGCCATTTCTTTAGCAATAATAATCGTATCGTTTCGTTGAGAGTTTTCAGGTTCAAAAATCAATGCATATTTGTCGTCACTTCCTTTTAAACGAATGACCCATAATTGACGTATCAATGCCGGCCCATGAGATTTGGATAGAATATCTCTGACTTCAAAAAACTTTTTTTCAATTCCTTTTTGCGATCCCCCATAGAAAAAGCAAACCACACAGGAAGGACGCTTTTTTTCGATAGCCTTTTCTTTAGGAACAGGACATACCCAGAAGACCTGATGACCATAGACTGTATTTACAGAAGTCCCAACGATTGATGATGGTGCAGAGACAATATTAAAAGATCCAAATGGCATTTGCTGTGAATAATTTATGACGTGCTGTGTGTAAGTCTCGGATGCAGATATGGTTGAGTTGGGTTGATCCGCCCAGGTCAGATATGGAACAGGCAAGAAAAAAAGTAGATACAGTATATATCGCATCATTCTTTTCCTGCAATCGTGAAGATTTCAAATTTGAGGATTCGACAAATCATTTTTAACTCCATATCTTTTTATGGGGATTGCTTCATCATGCCCAACTTCACGTAAAAGATGTTCCAGTTTTGATTTTTCCATTGGTTCCAGATGTGAATTAAGCGGCCTTAATGACTGAAGACTTTTCAATGGATTCTGTATGGGTAAATTTTATGATCGTACTTGAAAATAAGTTGTTTGTGAATTTATGTTAGAGGGCGAACATAAGGTTCGCCACTCCGATACAAAAAACAGTTGAAACAGAAATGTTTTTCTTATGCCAGAATGTTCTAATTCATAAAACTCCAAAGCACTCCAGCGGCAATTGCCGAACCAATCACGCCCGATACATTCGGTGCCATCGCATGCATCAAAAGAAAATTACTGGGATCTTCCTCCTGCCCAACCATTTGAACCACACGTGCTGAATCCGGCACAGCAGATACACCCGCTGCACCCAACAATGGATTAATTTTTACTTTGGATAATAGATTGATAATTTTTGCAAAGATTACGCCCGATGCTGTCGCAATGCCAAAAGAGGCAGCACCTAATATAAAAATGCCTACAGAACTTCCTGTCAGAAAGACATCTCCCTGCGTACTTGCTCCCACTGTTATTCCTAGAAGAATCGTCACAATATCAATTAATGCGGTTCTTGCAGTCTGAGCGAGACGCTCTGCAACGATACATTCTTTAAGCAAATTTCCAAAAAAGAGCATGCCCAATAATGGAAGTGCGGCAGGTGCCAGGAAGCAACAAAGTAAAAATCCGACAACCGGAAATATAATCTTTTCAAGCTTGGAAACTTCACGTGCTTCTTCCATTTTTATCAATCGTTCTTCTCGGGATGTTAATAGTCGCATGATTGGGGGTTGAATCACCGGAACAAGCGCCATATAGGAATATGCGGCAATCGCAATGGGACCGATCAAACCAGGGGCCAGTTTTGCAGACAGGAAAATTGCAGTTGGTCCATCTGCCCCTCCAATTATACCAATAGATGCGGCATCATTTGGCGCAAACCCCAAAGCCAGCGCACCTAAAAAGGTTAAAAAGACCCCCATTTGTGCTGCCGCCCCCAAAAGCATTAATGTCGGGCGTGCCAACATGGTTGAAAAGTCTGTCATGGCTCCGATGCCCAAAAATATTAATGGGGGGTAAACACCTGAAGTCACACCAAAATATAAATAGTGTAATACGCTATTGTTTTCATAGATGGCCAGTCCAAGACCTTTAAAAACTGGTATATTGCCCATTAGTATACCAAAACCAATGGGGACAAGAAGCAATGGTTCGTAGTGTTTGGCAATTCCCAAATAGATAAAAGTCAATCCGACAGCAATCATAATAATATATCTGTAGTCTGCCAGAGCAAAACCGGTATTTGACCAAAAATCTGCAAATAATTTTAGTATCTCATCCATAACTTTTCCTTATAAATATGAGATATGCGTCAGGAGTTAATGATGTCATCCGCATATCGACAGTATTGTTTTTATTATATCACCATTATTTGGCATGCCACAAAAAATATCCTTTGCCATCGGGCTGAATCACCGATGCATGAATCATTTTACTGATAGTTGCATGCGGTCGGTCAAGACCGCGCTTTTGTGCTAATTCAACCAATCGTGGCAAAGAAAAGGGTTCGCCCATCCAGGAAATCAGATAATGGTATTGTCGAACCGCTTCTTTAATGGAACTATCAACAGGTTGTTCCGGTTTGTTGGGTTGAGATGTTGTTTGATGAGCTTCCTTTGGCTGTGATTTTTGTTTTCCATTGCCTTCAATAAGTGCAATTATTTTTGGAAAAATTCGAATCACCAGTGACAATGTAACAAGGCCTGTAAAAACAATTATAACACCGACAACAGAAATCGCCCACCCATTGTTGTGTGAAATGGCTTCCAATCCATACATAATCATTCCTCCATTGAAATATCATTCGCATTGAATGATTCGTTTTCTATTGTTCGGCTCTTTGCAAAGGCAATACGTTCACCCACCTTTGCATAAACTTTCGCCATAATTTTATCTCCCAAGGTTGCATCACCTTGCACCAATCTCAATAATTCACTGCCATCAAATGCCAATACCTCGCCATTTGTTAACGCGACTGCCGTGCCTGTATATTGATAAGGGCGTACAACGGTTGACCATCCGGTAATATCACCACGCTGATGGAGGGTAAACGCTGTACCATCACTAAAATAAATCATATAATCTCCGGACAAAATCACAAAAAAGGTATGCGCCGGATTTCCCATTTCAAAAAGTGATTCTCCTTCGTTGACACGTGCTGTTTTACTGATTGTATGAATCTGAGCCGCTTCAGAATATGATAATTCTTTGAATAAATCCAGTTGTTGAAGTTCTTGTACAGTCATAATCTATATATCCTTTCCATTGGTGCGTTGGGGTATTTTTTATTATCAATAATAATAATGTTCATCCCATTCACCCTTTACAATGAATAAGTGCTTACAGTGTTATTGCATACACGTATTCGTCAATTTCAATTAAATATGGATAAATTTTTATTAATATCAAAAAAAACCGATATGTTCAATACTAAATTGGCTGGGACTGTTTTTATATAAATGAAAGACGTTATCAATATCCCTAAACACATTTAAAGTGGGAGCATTTAGAAATAAAAAAATACAAATCAAATTGAAACTACAAAACTTTAATTGAATTAATCATAACTGGTTTCGCAGGCACATCACTGTGTGGGCCAATGGTACTCGTTTTAAGTTTGCTGATTTTGTAAACGACATCATCCATTCCTTCAATGACACGGCCAAATACAGCATAACCAAATCCTTTGGGGGTATCGTTTTGATGATCGAGAAATGTATTGTCATTTACATTAATAAAAAATTGAGAGGATGCACTATCAATTTCTTTTGTACGCGCCATTGCAATGGTACCTTTTACGTTAGAAAGTCCTGCATCAGCTTCATTTCGGATCGGACTATGGCGCCCACTTTGTTTTTGACGCATATCAGGAGTCAATCCACCTCCCTGGATCATAAAATTATCGATAACGCGATGAAATATGGTACCATCATAAAAGGATTCGTGGACATACTGTAAAAAATTTTTTACAGTAATCGGTGCGCGATGTTCCCATAATTCTACCTGAAAATGTCCCATTGTTGTGTCAATTAATACGTTTGGATATTCTTTTTCTTCCATTTTTGTTCCCTTCTAATGGTCATAAAAGTTGGATATTTCTAAAATAAACGAAACCATTTTTTCTTTCTGATAGGTTCGTTTATTTCAATTGGTTTGTTTTCAAGAACTTTTTTGGGATTGCTTTCAATTAAAGCAAGAGCCTCTTTATGGTCATTCAAAATTTTTTCACATTTGTGATATGCTTCAGACAAAACAGGTGGTCGATTATCTGGTGAATGGGCATCTGATGCCAAAAAATGTACCAGACGATTTTGCAACATTTGTTTGCATATTTTTTTGATCCTGCCCCCAAAAAAACCAGTCACACTGACCGCTGTTAATTGCATGAAAACGCCCCATTCAATAAAATCATAGACAATATCCGGATCTTTTTGAACAGCAAAATTTCGTTCTGGATGTGCCAGAATGGGGTAATACCCCTTTAGCCTCAATTGGAATATAATCTCTTTAAACTGAGGAGGTATGAGCGGTGCAGGGAGTTCAACCAGAACATAGCGTGAATGATTCATGGATATCAAGCGCTTATTCTCAATGCGTGAATGAAGGTCATCACAAATATGAATTTCCATTCCCGGATATATTGTTACTGAAATGTCATTTTTTTTCATCTCATCGTGTAATTGATCAATTTTTTGTTGAATCGTTTCAGGTGTAGTCGTGTAAACACCATTCAATGTATGCGGGGTCGCAACAATTTCATGAATGCCATCAGCTTGTGCCTGATACATCATTGCAATACTTTCTTCTAACGTCTTGGGACCATCATCAACATCAGGCAAAATATGTGCATGTAAGTCAATCATGAAATTTATCCATAGCGTTTTGAAGATCGCTTTTTTCTTCGGTTCCGATGCTTTTTCTCGCCATCCTCACCATAATAGTAATAATAATATTGATAATAATAATAACTTTCTTTACCTGTATCCACATCATTCAGAACAGCGCCCAAGACATTGGCATCCACACCCTGAACCTGTTCAAGACCGGTCTTGACAACCTGCCTGGGCGTTACACCAGCATGGACAACCAGCATAACACCATCAACAAATTTTGCAAGAACAGTGGCATCGGTAACAGCAGTAATTGGCGGCGAATCTACAATTATCCGATCGTATTGTTCCTGAAGCTTTTCCATGATCCGACTCATCTTTTGGGAACCAATAATCTCCGATGGATTCGGGGGAATTGGGCCGCATGGAATAACATCAAGGTTGGGAATATCCGAATGAATGATAACGTCCTGCAAAACATTTTCCAATTCATTACTCACTAACACACTGGACATGCCTTTATCCCGACCAATGCCAAACATTTTATGCACTTTCGGTTTTCGCATATCACAATCAACAATAACGACGCGACTGCCCGCCTGGGCCATTGTAATTGCCAGATTTGTTGATGTCAGGGTTTTACCCTCACTGGGCCCGGCACTGGTCACGAGGATTATTTTTGGCGGCCTGTCTGCTGATGAAAATAGCAGGCTGGTACGAATGCCACGATAGGATTCACTTGCGGTTGATTTGGGAGAATATTGCGTAATCAATTCTGGATTTTCGATATCTTCTCGCTCAATATCAAAAGAGGGGACAGGTCCAAGATAGGGGACATTAAGATAATTACGAATGTCTTCGGGATTTTTCAGGGTATTATCCAAAAACTCGAATGTAAACGCCAATGCGATCCCCATAAATAATCCAAAAACAATACCTAAAAAGATATTTAATTTTTTTCTGGGACGAATGGGATATTTGGGGACTTCAGCAGGATCAACAATGCGAACATTTCCTGTTTTCATATCTTCAGTTAGAGATGTCTCTTTAAAACGTTTAATCAGAAGTTCGTACATGTGCCTTGCGCTTTCAGCTTCACGTTGAAGGACACCATATTGAATGGATTTTTGATTCAGTTCCATGCTTTCTTTTTTTTGTTTACTCAATGCCTGAACCAATGTTTTTTCTTTTGCCAGAGCGACTTGATATTCATTGCGCAAAGAATTGATTACACGTTGAATTTCTTTGTGTTTTCTTTCATTTAATGAATCAATTTCAGACTGTACAGCGATCATTTTTGGATGGTTCTTGCCATATTTTTTTGACAATTCAGAAATACGTTTGTAAAGATTGACTTCCATTTGTTTAATTTCGCGGATCAAATCATTGCTTAACACTTCAGGAATAGAATCAAGCATATCTGGATTTTTTTTCAATGCCAGTGCCTGTTTATATCGTGTTTCAGCTTCAACGCGGTGTGCTTCAGCATCAATCACCTGCGCATTGAGCCTGGCTAATTTTTGCGCTGTTATTTTTTCAACATCACTTGAAAAATCAGTAAAGATGCCTTTTTTTTCTTTATATTCCAAAAGCTTTCGTTCGGCATGTTCAACCTTTTTTCGTTCTTCATCAACGCGTTCATGCAACCACAAAACAGCATTTTTAACTGCTTTAAGTTTTGTTTCCAGCTTTTTTTCAATGTATACATCTGCAAGGGTATTGACTGCCAATGCAGCAAGTTCGGGATCTCTGGCCATAAAATTCAGGTCCACCAGCCGGCTGTTTCGAATAGGGGTTACATTGATACGACTGAGAAAAGCAGAGACCAATTGTGCATCTGAGTCCTGAATATCGATTGTTTTTTGTTGATCTCCGGTTCTAAAAATGGACAGTATTGTCGTTTGGATGGATTTTTTAATGTCCTTGATGCGTTGTTTAATATTGGACAGCGTTGTCTTTTGTGGTTTGGGGTTAAATTCCTCGCTATTCGCCAGGTTAAGTTGTTTAATGACTTCTCGCGCAATGGTTCGACTTTCGATAATTTTGTATTGTGTAATATAATAATCTGTTGTGGATGCATCCACAGACATAACTTCCTGTATAGAAACGACATTGGGATTTTCTTTTTCAATGACCAGTCGGACAGTCGATTGATAGACAGGGGTTGCAGTCAATGTGTAAATAAAAACACTGACAAAAATCACTGTAAAAACAGAGATAATTGTCCATCTCCGCTTCATCATTACCTGAAGGTAATTTCGAATATCAATTTGTTGTTCATCTGTATTCATAATTTTACCAGCTCTTAGTGTGTTAAAACCTATGGGCTTATTTCATTTTTGTACAATTAACGAAATGTCGCATCCCTGTTATTAGAAAGATTAAAAGAAACTTTCCGGCACAACAATGACATCTTCAGGCTGGATCGTCACATCCTGCCCTTTTTTTCCAGAATTGGTGATCGCATCAACTTTAACTTCAATAATTTTTTCAACGCCATTCTCCACACGAATGATTCGTGTGCGGTTACGTGCTGCAATCGTTGTAAAACCGCCGGCCATACTGATTGCTTCAACCAGGGTCACCTTTTTCTGAACATATGGAAAAGAACCCGGATTTTTGACCTGTCCAATGATATAAAAGAATTCTGGTTTGGGAAAATAAAGGACATCATTATCCTGCAAAGGAATGTTAGACTGCTGGTCACTGCCGCTCAGCAAGGCTTCAAGATCAATGCGGATAACAATTTTTCTTTCGTATTCAGAATTGGGATGCTCGGTTCTCACGATCATGGCCTGTTTGCCGCCCTGTTCAAAATCAATGCCTTTGGACCTGGAAATTGCATCCAGCATACGTTCTTGTTCACGAAGGTAATATTTCCCGGGGGCTTTGACTGATCCCAATATCAAATATTGTTTGCTGCGATATTCTTCAACCATTACAGAAACATGAGCATCGAACAGGAATTGACCTTCCATTAATTTTTGCGAAATATGTTGTTCTATTTCTGATGTGGTCAAATTTTCAACCTTTATACGACCCACCAGTGGAAAAGTGATATAGCCATCAGCCGCAACCCGAACATGATCCCGCGATAAGTCCGCTTCTTCATAAACAGTAATACTTAAAACATCATACCCGCCAACCTTATAGTCCACTTTGTCTCTATTCATGGTTTCTGGATGGAGTTTTAAATAGTCTTGGACAGCCATGTTATGCGTAGATTCGATTACCTGGTCCAGCTTGCTGTCTTTTAATTGCGTGGAGGAGCGTTTAATTTTATCAATTTCTTTTTGATATTCCGGTGCAATAGCTTCTGTAAAGCCTGAATCTATTGATCGGATGGTAACCACCGGACCAGTTTGTGATACACAGGCGGTCATTAACAATAAGCACAACATACACTGTAGAAGTTTTGAACGACCAATTAGAAAGGCTTGAAATATTTGCATAAAAGATTCCTGATCTGTGATTTATTGTTAAATAAAAAAAGGGGACTCACTCCCCTTTTTTATGATTTCTAATTATTTTGCCTTATTCTGATTGAATGAACGTTTATATGTCACTACATTCGTATTCATGTTAGCGACGCTCGGTTACAATTTCGGCTTAAAATATCTTAAAAACAGGCTTTCATTCCGAGTGTTAAACTGTTTCCTGAATACTCTGAGCTATAATAACTGGAATGGCTTGCTGTCTTTGTTTCATATAGATATCTTCCTGTAATTTTTAGCCATTCTTTCATATTATACTCAAAACCAAAGTATAATGTGTATAAATTAAAATATTTATTTGGTTTTCCGTCTCTTTCATCACGATAGTCAGAGTTGACCCAGGTTAGACCAGAATTAAAAAAGGTTTTATGGTGAACCTGATGCATCAAGTCGAATCCAATATTGGTGTCTACATATGAAGCAGCATCTCTATCTGGAGATCCCTCTATACTTCTAATAAACTGAAATTTAAAGTTTGAAATGTCAGACATCTGAAACGCTACATTGGTTTCAATTATCCACGTACTATTATCTTCATATGAATACTCATTTCCTCTGATTACTGCTTTTGGGTTATCAAAGCTTTTATTCTCGAATCCGAGCTTTGCCGAACCCATTAATTTTCCACCGGGCTCAAAACGAAATCCAACTAAAAAGGTATTGATTTTATGATCCTCTGAAGTGTCTGAGGGCTGGCGGTCATAACTGCCATTCGTCAACCGATATTCTGCTAATAATGATGTTTTTCTAGAATTGGTTAATCGCAGATATGTGCCAAGCAAAAATTCATTATCTGTTCGGTCTTGATGTTGGTCGTTCGCATCACGATAACGTAGTGCTAAATTCTTATACATGGTTTCTATTGAAAGGCGATCTGTAAAATAATGACCAAATGTGATATCAATTGTATTTTCAGATCTTGCAGTTCGTCTCCCTCTCCCATAGCTATTTTTTGAACCATAGGGATCAGCAGTTTTCATAAAACGCTCGCTGAATCTGGTAAAAAAACCGGTAGGTGTCCGCAAACCAATTAATAAATATGGTTCGTGGGCTTGATAGTTATTGTTATTCTGTTTGAAATATGACGCAAGTTTTAAGTCATAGCCAGATTGAAAATAATTTTCAGGAGTATTACCATCATCCTTATATTCAAGCTTGATACCAGGATTTAATATTAAAATGGTATCTTCAATTTCATTATCGGCTTCTGAAAACACATTGCTTTCATGTGAAATTGATGAGCTTATATTTGGCTTTACGTTTATACGCCCATAATGTATGTTTCCCTGTGCAAAAATTGATTGTGTTGATAACATAAGACCAACTATCAAACCAATACTAATAAGCATTGATCTGAGAGAACGTTGCCACGTTTTCATAATCTGCATCCCCTTTGTTTTCAATAATTGTTAATAAATGCCCTTATTATAAAAAGCCATTTACGATTGATTCTGTTTGCTTTGTCCTGATCGTAAACAGTTACAAAACAAAATTTTTCCTTGATAAACCGAATACGATTTCGAACGAACAAGTCTTAATTTATAAGTTTGAAAAGTTACGCCTTAATAAAAAAAATAATTCAAGCTCCCTTTTTTGAAAAATGAAAAACACTAAATAGACAAAAATTAGCACTCACTTTTGAATATGTCAATCTTTTTTATTCAAAAAATAATCATCAAAACTCACTTCGTTAAATTTAAACAATTTCCCATTTCCCAGGTTTGGCGAGCCAGTCGAACTGTTGCCTGATCAATCATATGACCATCAATGGAAACAACACCGGTCTCATTGCTATTTTGACACGCACTAAGAATTGTCTTTGCTTTTTCAATATCCTCTGGCAAAGGTGAAAAGCAGGTATTGATTAAAGACAACTGATCCGGATGAATGGCCCATTTACCATCACATCCGAGGGCGCGTGCCATTGATGCAGATGTTGCAAGACCTTTCTTATCCTTAAAATTTCCAAATGGGGCATCAATTGCCAACAAATTGTTTGCTTTCGCTGCCATGACAATGCGGCTCAAAACAAAATGCCATCGATGACCAGGATAGATACTGTTATCATTATCACCATGACCGGACAAAGAAACCAATCGAGCGCCTATTGATGCTGTATAATCTGCTATACCAAATACTAAGGTAATTAACCGGTTGCTCGATTTTGCTATTGAATTTATATTTGACAGGCCCTTTGCTGTTTCTATTGATGCTTCAATTTTTACAGACGCATTATTTGGGATATCCATTTCGATGCCATCCAGAAATCGGGCAACAAAATGAATGTCGTCAATATTATCAACTTTAGGTATGACAAGAGAATGTAAGCGGGGTGTTGTTGATCCAACGACACCGAGAATATCTTTATAAGCAAAAGGTGTATCCAGGCCATTAATCCGAACACTGACAGCCTTGTCCCCCCAATCCAGATGTTCGAGTGATTGTGCGGCATTTGCTCTTGCCATCTCTTTGGCGTCAATTGGAACACTATCTTCCAGATCCAACATGACAACATCAGCATCACTCTCGGCAGCTTTCTGATGCATGTTATTTTTATGTGCCGGTACTGAAAGAATAGAACGTCTCGGAATCATTATAAAACCTTTAAATTATAATTTAAAAAATTTCTTTTTATATGTTAGCGCGTTTTATGTCAAGTTGTTTTTGCGAACATTTCTCATCGCTATGGAATTTTTTGAAAATAACTTCTAGTTTGAGTGACCTCACCCATGTATG
>Ga0272440_1000618_pt1 | contig 29855 bp, 42 predicted proteins | sample SSMMMBAug17_FD_192440 | JGI IMG/M metagenome (GOLD analysis project Ga0272440, IMG submission 192440) | Marine sediment archaeal communities from Little Sippewissett salt marsh, Falmouth, MA, United States - SSM-MMB-Aug17 | ecosystem: Environmental > Aquatic > Marine > Wetlands > Sediment ... | reverse complement strand
GTTCTTAAGTTTTCTATTGACATCATTAAAAATATAGTATACAAAGTCTTTTTATATTTTTGATCTAAAAAATTTGGATAAGAGAAAAAAATGCCAACAATAAATCAGCTCATAAGAAAAGGGCGCGAAAAACAAAAGAAAAAAACAAATACTCCTGCTCTTAAGGAATCACCTCAAAAGCGAGGAGTTTGTACACGAGTTTATACGTCTACTCCAAAAAAACCAAACTCAGCATTAAGAAAAGTTGCTCGTGTAAGATTAACTACTGGAGTTGAGGTTACTGCATATATTCCTGGGGTTGGACATAATTTACAGGAGCATTCAGTAGTTTTAGTTCGAGGCGGACGTGTAAAAGACTTACCAGGTGTAAGGTATCATATAGTTCGAGGGACTTTGGATACTCTCGGTGTGCAAGATAGGAAACAAGGTCGTTCAAAATACGGCGCAAAGAAACCAAAGTAAACCTAATAATGACTGCAACCGAAATAGTATATACAGTTAATAATATTAGAATTAATACCTGAAAAGAGTATACAGGTAAAAAAATAAAGGTGTTCTATGCCAAGAAGAGGCGATGTACCAAAAAGATTGATTTTACCAGATCCTAAATATAAGAGTAAACTGGTTTCAAAATTTATTAACTCTATTATGAAAAATGGCAAAAAGAGTTTGGCAGAATCAATATTATATTCAGCGTTTGATATCATTGAATTGAAAGCAAAAAAACCTCCTTTAGAAGTTTTTGAAAAAGCAATGGATAATGTTAAGCCTCATATTGAGGTTAAATCAAGACGTGTAGGTGGTTCAACTTATCAGGTTCCAACTGAAGTCCGCTCTTCACGACAAATAGCATTAGCAATTCGATGGATTCTAGATGCATCAAGAAGACGCGGAGAAAATGGTATGCCACAAAGACTGGCATCAGAATTACTGGATGCAGCTAACCAAAGAGGTTCTTCAGTTAAAAAACGAGAAGATACACATAAGATGGCAGAAGCAAATAAAGCATTTGCACACTATCATTGGTAGAAGGTAAGGATACTTAACGATTAAAGCTCAAAGTTATGCGTTAATCATTGCATGGCTTTGAGTTTTCAGTTTTAATAATCCTAATTTTATAAAAGGGGGAAGTCATGGCGAAGGACAAATTTGAGCGAAGTAAACCACATGTAAATGTTGGTACAATCGGACATATTGATCATGGAAAAACAACGCTAACAGCAGCTATTACAAAACATATGGGGTTAAAAGGGATGGCAAATTTTGTTCCATTTGATCAAATAGATAAAGCGCCTGAAGAAAAAGCGCGAGGAATAACAATTGCAACTGCACACGTTGAATATGAGACTAATAAACGTCATTATGCACATGTTGATTGTCCCGGACATGCTGATTATATAAAAAATATGATAACAGGTGCTGCACAAATGGATGGTGCAATTCTTGTTGTTGGAGCTGATGATGGACCTATGCCACAAACTCGTGAGCATATACTATTAGCAAGACAAGTTGGTGTTCCTAAAATTGTAGTTTTTCTAAATAAATGCGATATGGTCGATGATGAAGAATTAATTGAACTAGTTGAACTAGAGTTGAGAGAATTATTAGATAAGTATGAATTTCCTGGTGATGATACTCCTATTATTAAAGGAAGTGCATTAAAAGCTCTTGAAAGTGATGATGTAGATAGTGAAGAAGCAAAATGCATATTTGAATTGATGGACTCAATAGATGATTACGTTCCTGAGCCTGTAAGAGATTTGGACAAACCCTTTTTAATGCCAATTGAAGATGTTTTTAGTATTTCTGGACGAGGTACAGTTGTTACTGGTCGTGTTGAACGTGGAATAGTTAGAATGGGTGAAGAAATTGAAATTGTCGGTATTAAAGAAACAATGAAAACCGTATGTACTGGCGTAGAAATGTTTAGGAAAATTTTAGATGAAGGTCGAGCTGGTGATAATATTGGAGTTTTACTACGAGGGACAAAAAGGGAAGAAGTAGAACGCGGTCAAGTATTAGCAGTTCCAAAGTCAATAACACCTCACACAAAATTCAAAGCAGAGGTATATGTCCTCAGTAAAGAAGAAGGTGGTAGACATACTCCTTTCTTCAAAGGATACAGACCACAATTTTATTTTAGAACCACAGACGTTACTGGTGTTGTAGAATTGCCAGAAAATGTCGAAATGGTTATGCCTGGTGACAATATCTCCATTTCAGCGGAATTAATTACACCTATTGCTATGGAAAAAGAACTCCGTTTTGCAATAAGAGAAGGTGGACGAACCGTTGGTGCAGGTGTTGTAAGCGAGATAATTGAGTAGAAAGTCACTAAAAATGAATCCAAAAATACGTATTCGTTTAAAAGCATATGACCATCGTTTGTTGGATCAATCAACAAATGACATAGTTGATACAGCTAAACGGACCGGTGCTAGAGTCATCGGTCCTATACCACTGCCAACAAGAACTAATAAATACTGTGTATTACGTTCACCGCATATAGATAAAAAATCTAGAGAGCAATTTGAAATAAGGACACATAAACGTTTGCTGGATATATTAGAACCTACCCAACAAACTGTTGATGCATTAATGAAGTTGGACTTATCTGCTGGGGTTGATGTAGAGATAAAAACGTAAACTGGCAAGATTATTTAGTATAGTTTTCAAAATTAATATAATTCTATTTATGAAATCTATATTACTTTTTCAAGCAAGAGATTGATGTGTAGAGGTAACTAAAATGGCTAAAGGAAAAGGGCTATTAGGAAAAAAAATAGGAATGACATCATTATTTACTAATACAGGTGAACAAATACCTGTAACGGTAATAAATGTTGGTCCATGTGTCGTAACTCAAATAAAAACAATAGCAACTGATGGTTATGATAGTATACAATTAGGCTTTGGTGAAAAAAAAGAAAAAAGAATTAATAAACCAATTAAAGGTCATTTTGAAAAGTGTGGCGGTGGAAATTATTCAAAGTTAAAAGAGTTTAAAGTAAGTGATATAACTTCTTTTAAATTAGGACAAACTATACAAGTTGAAGAAATATTTGAAATTGGTGAAAGAATTAAAGTAACTGGAACGACAAAGGGACGAGGCTTTTCAGGTGTTATTAAAAGACATGGATTTCATGGTGGAAAAAAGACGCATGGTAGCATGAGCCATAGAATTCCAGGTTCCATTGGTTGTAGTGCAACTCCAGGCCGAGTAATAAAAGGAAAAAAAATGCCTGGGCAATATGGTAACACCAGAAATACTGTAAAAAATATGGAAATTGTAGATATTCGTCCAGAAAAAAATTTGATTCTAATTAAAGGTGCGATACCTGGTCATAATAGAGGTTTGCTTGAATTGTATAAGCAAAGTGTTTAATCATCATTAAAGAAAGATGATATAAGGAATACTAAGATGTTATCTATTGATGTTCAAAATATAAATGGTGAAAAAGTCGATACTATATCATTGGAGGAGGATTTATTTAATGTACCAGCTAAGTCTGATATCCTTCACAGTGTAGTTACTATGCAATTGACTAACAAAAGATCAGGAAGTGCTAAAGTCAAAAATAGGTCAGAGATACGAGGAAGTGGAAAAAAACTATACCGACAAAAAGGAACAGGGAACGCACGACCTGGTGATGTCAAATCTCCTTTAAGAAGAGGTGGTGGTGTAATTTTTGGTCCAAAGGTAAAAAAATATAATTATAAAGTACCAAAACGTATCAAAAAGCAAGCTTTAAAGATGGCCATTTCTTGTAAAATAAAGGAAGAGAAGCTATTAATTCTTGATTCCTTTGAAATGCCAGAAATTAAAACAAAAAGATTTGTAGATATAATAAATCAACTAAATGTAGAATCTGCACTTATTGTTATTGATTGTGAAAATTTAAATTTAGATTTATCATCAAGAAACTATCCATTTGTTAAACTAATACACTCAAAAGGCTTAAATGTTTATGATATTTTAAACTATAAGCATCTTATAGTTCTCCAGCAAGCAATTGAACAGATTAAAGAAAGAATTCGATAGAACTAATTTAATAATTGAGAGATAAGCCCTAAAGAAAGGAAAACATTCATGGATAAACATCAAATAATCATTAGACCTATAGTTACAGAAAAAACAATAGGCTTAAGAGATTCCATGAATCAAATAGTTTTTGAAATTCACCGCGAAGCTAATCGCATACAAGTAAGAAATGCTGTTGAAAATTTATTTAATGTCCGTGTTGAATCTGTAAAAACCCTACAAGTCAAAGGAAAACGTAAGAGAAGAGGCAGAATTATAGGGAAAAGAAGAGACTGGAAAAAAGCAATTGTTACTCTCTCAGCAGGTGATAAAGTAGAGTTTTTTGAAGGTGTATAAGGAGTTAAGAAAAAATGGCAGTAAAACATGTAAAACCAACTTCACCAGGTCGTAGGTTTCAAGTTTATTCATCATTTGAAGAGATTACAAAGAAAACACCTGAAAAGAGCTTAATAAAAAAAATTAAAAAGACAGGTGGCCGTAATGCAAATGGCAGGATAACATCAAGACACAGAGGTGGTGGACATAAAAGACACTATCGCATAATTGATTTTAAGCGTGATAAAGATGGCATTCCTGCAAAAGTAGCGGCTATTGAGTATGATCCAAATCGTACAGCAAGAATTGCTCTGTTACATTATGTCGATGGTGAAAAAAGGTATATTATTTCGCCTCTTAAACTAAAAGTTGGTGATACCGTAATGTCTGGTGAAGAGGCAGATATTAAACCAGGTAATTGCCTTCCTTTAGCTAAAATACCATTAGGAACACATATTCATAATATTGAAATGAAGCTTGGGAAAGGTGGGCAAATAGTTAGAACTGCAGGTGGATTTGCTCAGTTGATAGCTAAAGAAGGAAAATATGCACAAATAAAACTACCATCAGGTGAAGTTAGAATGTTTTTTCTTAAATGTAAAGCTACTATTGGTCAAATAGGAAATGTGGAACAAGAGAATTTAGACCTTGGTAAAGCAGGACGGAAACGCTGGTTAGGCAGAAGACCAAAAGTAAGAGGAGTGGCAATGAACCCTGTTGATCATCCAATGGGTGGAGGTGAAGGTAGGTCTTCAGGTGGAAGACATCCTTGCTCTCCTTGGGGTGTACCTAGTAAAGGATTTCGAACAAGAAAAAATCGCGCAACAGATCGATTTATTATAAAACGGAGAAAAAAATAAATATAATTATTTATGGTTTATCTTTATAGGAGTACCTTATGCCACGATCGATAAAAAAAGGCCCGTATATTGAAGACTCGCTAATAAAAAAAGTTATTAACGCTCAGAATTCAAGAAGCAATAAAGTAATAAAAACGTGGTCTCGTAGATCAACAATAGTGCCGGAAATGGTTGGTCTTACATTAGCTATTCACAACGGCAAAAAGTTTATACCCATATTTGTCACTGAAAATATGGTTGGACATAAACTTGGAGAATTTTCTCCAACTCGTGTTTTTTATGGCCATGCTGGTGACAAAAAAACTCGAGTTAAGAAATAGAAAAATAAAGACATAAGAGGAATAACATGGAAGCACGAGCAGTTGCTAAATATATGAGAATATCACCACAAAAAGTAAGGAAACTTGCACATGTAATTAAAGGAAAGAAAGTAGAGACCGGTTTAGATATTCTAAAATTTATGCCACAAAAAGCTTCAGGGATGGTTTATAAGGTTATAAATTCTGCTGTTTCAAATGCAACGATGAAAAACGAAAGCATTGATGTTGATGATTTGATCATAAAAAATATATATGTAGATCAAGGACCAACATTAAAAAGATTTCGTGCACGTGCACGTGGCCGCGGAACACGAATTTTAAAAAGAACCAGTCATATTACAGTTATTTTAACTGAAGATACAGTGTAAAAGGAGGTATGGCTTGGGCCAAAAAGTAAATCCAATCAGCTTGCGTTTAGGTATAGTTAAAACGTGGGATTCCCGCTGGTTTGCAGAAAAAAAATATGCTGAATATATTTTAGAAGATTATAATATTCGGAAATTTATTAAAAAGAAACTATATCACGCCGGAATATCTAAAATAGAATTAGAACGATCAGCCAAACGAGTTAGATTAAGAATTTTTACAGCTCGTCCTGGTATTGTAATAGGAAAAAAAGGCGCTGAAATTGATATCCTAAAAAAAGAGCTTGAAAAACTAGTTTCATTAGAAGTTTTTATAGATATTCAGGAAGTCAGAAAACCTGAAGTAGATGCACAATTAGTCGCTGAAAATGTAGCATTGCAGATCGAAAGAAGAGTAGCGTTCAGAAGAGCTATGAAAAGAGGAGTTAGTTCAGCAATGCGTTTTGGAGCTGAAGGCGTTAAAATTATATGCTCTGGACGATTAGGTGGTGCTGAAATGGCTAGAACAGAATGGTATAAAGAAGGTAGAATTCCTTTGCATACATTGCGTGCTGATATAGATTATGGTTTTATAGAAGCTAAAACAACATATGGATTAATTGGCGTAAAGGTTTTTATCTTCAAAGGTGAAATTTTGAACAAACAAAATGAAACGCAACAGTAACAGAATAAAATTGTCTGGGAGAAAGTAATGTTAAGCCCAAAAAAAGTAAAATTCAGAAAAGTTCAGCGTGGCCGAAAAAAAGGTTTAGCCCGAAGAGGAGGTAATCTTAACTTTGGTGAATTTGGTTTGCAAGCTATTGAGTGTGGCGATATTACATCAAAACAGATTGAAGCTGCACGTATTGCAATGACAAGACATGTTAAAAGAGGAGGCAAGATCTGGATTAGAATATTTCCAGACAAACCTTTTACAAAAAAGCCGGCTGAAGTTAGAATGGGAAAGGGAAAAGGTGCTCCTGAGGGATGGGCTTGTGTTATTAAACCTGGAAGAATTCTTTATGAAATGACTGGAGTTCCTGAAAGCCTGGCAAGAGAAGCTTTTCGCCTTGCAGCACATAAATTACCGTTAAAAACAAAATTTGTTGTAAGGAGTCAAATCTAAAAATGAAATCCAGTGAAATAAGAAACCTAAGTATAGATGAAATGCAAGAATCACTTAAAAATAAAATTGAAGAATTATTTAATTTTCGTTTTCAATTAGCAACAAATCAACTTGATAATACATCTATGATAAAAAAAGCACGAAAAGATATTGCACGATTAAAAACAATAATTAAAGAAAAAGAGATGGAGATCAAATAATGATTCAACAAAGTAGAAAAAGAAAACTCGTAGGTGTTGTAGTTAGCAATAAAATGGAGAAAACAGTAATAGTGCAAGTTGATAGATTGGTTAAGCATCCTTTATATAAAAAGTTCCTCAAAAGAAAATCAAAATTTTTTGCTCATGATCAAGAAAATGCATGTCAAGTAGGTGATACAGTTGAAATTGTAGAATGTCGACCATTGAGTAAACATAAAAGATGGCGATTGATAGACATTTTGAAAAAAGCCGTTTAATGAATATTAACAAAAATACCTGCACAAAATTGAGGTAAAAATGATTCAGTCAGAAACAAAATTAACATCAGCAGACAACTCAGGTGCTAAATCTTTATATTGCATCAAAGTTCTGGGTGGGTCTAGAAGACGATATGCCACTATTGGAGATATTATTGTCGTTTCAGTAAAAGAAGCCATTCCAAACTCAAAGGTCAAAAAAGGCGAAGTACTCAAAGCAGTAATCGTAAGAACAAAAAAAGAGATCAGAAGAACGGATGGCTCATATATTAGATTTGATGATAATTCTGCAGTATTAATCAATGCCAGTAAAGAACCCATTGGAACACGAATTTTTGGTCCTGTAGCAAGAGAGTTAAGAGCTAAGGGGTTCATGAAGATTATTTCACTGGCACCTGAGGTAATATAATACAGGAGTGAGTCTATGCTGAGGAAAATAAAAAAATGCACTGGCAAAAAAGATAATCATCAAAGATGTCATCTCCGTAAAGGAGATATGGTCAAAGTCATTGCCGGAAAAGATAAAGGTAAAAGTGGTAAAGTATTGAGGATAATATTGAAAAAAGATCGAGCTATTGTTGAAAATGTCAATATGATCAAAAGACATACTAAACCGAATCAGCTCAATCGGCAGGGCGGTATCATTGAAAAGGAATCACCTGTTCACTGGTCAAACCTTATGCTTGAGTGTCCTAAATGCATTAAAGCAACTCGAATACAGATGCAGATACTTGAAGATAAAAAGAAGGTTCGTGTTTGTAAAAAATGCAACGAGATAATCGATGCATAATGGTTTTGGAGGATGAGATGACATCAATAGAAGAAAATTACAAAAATGAAGTAGTCCCCAAGTTGATAGATGAGTTTAAATATAAAAATATAATGCAAGTCCCAAAATTAAAAAAGATAGTTTTGAATATGGGCATGGGAGAAGCTATTCAGAATATAAAGGTTTTGGATGCTGCATCTAAAGAATTAGAAGCAATATCTGGACAAAAACCTGTTATAACAAAGGCTAAAAGATCAATTGCTGCTTTTAAATTAAGAACAGGAATGCCGATAGGTTGTAAGGTTACATTAAGAAGAGATCGTATGTATGATTTCTTTAATAAACTAGTAAATGTAGCATTACCACGTGTGAGAGATTTTAGAGGTATTTCTGGAAAAGCTTTTGATGGTCGGGGCAATTATACATTGGGAATTAAGGAACAGATTATTTTTCCTGAAATTGATTATGATAAAATTGATAGAATTAAAGGCTTGAATGTTACAATAGTTACAACAGCAATTTCCGATAACGAAGCTAAAACTATGCTAAAAATTATGGGAATGCCTTTTCGAAATTAATAATTTATCATACAATTCCGCGATAAATAAAAAGTTAAAAGGGGAAAAACGGTGGCTAAAAAGTCATTAAAAATACGAGCAAAAAGATCTCAAAAGTTTAAGGTCAGGGAATACAATCGATGTCCAATGTGTGGAAGATCCAGAGGATACATGAGAAAATTTGGAATCTGCCGCATATGTTTTCGAAATTTAGCGTCAAAAGGTATTTTACCAGGCGTTATAAAATCAAGCTGGTAACATTAAAAGTAACAAATGGAGAATCATTATGTCAATGAGTGATCCTATTGCAGATATGCTAACGCGTCTGCGAAATGCATGTAAAGCAAAGTTCAGTACAGTTGATATACCTAATTCTAAAATAAAAACTGAAATAGCTCGCATACTTAAAATAGAAGGTTTTATTAAGCATTACAAATCTTTTCCTGATGAAAAACAAGGTATTCTCAGAATATTTATTAAATATGATAAAAATGATAGTGTCATTACTGGTATCAAACGAGTCAGTAAACCATCACGAAGAGTCTATCACAAAAGAAAAGAAGTTAAATCAGTGCTTAATGGCTTGGGCATAGCTGTATATTCAACGTCAAAAGGAATCATGACAGATAAGCAGGCAAGAAAAGAAAATACGGGCGGTGAGTATCTATGTATGGTTTGGTAAAAAGCCTGAAAAGATTACTGAATAAGGAGCAAACATGTCACGTGTTGGAAAAAAACCGATAGAAATACCAAAAGACATAACCATCACCTATAGCGATAAAAAAATATCCGTTAAAGGTAAAAAAGGATCTCTTGAACATAAAGTTCATAATGAAATTGATATAGAAATTGATGGTCAAATTTTGCGAATAATTTCAAAGGATATGAGTCGTAAAAATAGAGCTTTTCAAGGATTAACGCGAAGCTTAGTTGAAAATATGGTTATAGGTGTATCAAAAGGCTTTGAGCGAACTTTAGAAATAAATGGAATTGGTTATCGTGCAGAATCAACCGGAAAATCATTAAAACTAACTCTTGGTTATTCTCACCCAATAGACTTTAAACTACCAGAAGGTATCACAGCTACTGTAGATAAACAAAACGTTATTAAGATTTCAGGTATTGACAAAGAAGTTGTCGGGCAAACTTGTGCAGAGATAAGGGCTCTTAGACCTCCTGAACCATATAAGGGAAAGGGTATCAAATATGCAGAAGAACAAATTCAAAGAAAAGCAGGAAAAACCGGCACTAAATAGCAGTTAATAAATATGGAGAAAAGACGTGAATCAAAATCTAAGAATTAAACGAAAAAAAAGAATAAGAAAAAAAATATTCGGTACTGCTAATAAACCTAGATTAACAGTATATAGAAGCAGCAAGCATATATATGCGCAAATCATTAATGATAGTGAAAATCGAACAATTATCTCAGCTTCTAGTGTAGAAAAAGAAATCAGAGATCTACCTGCTTTTGAGAGTAAAACAAAGTTAGCTAAACATATTGGTGATCAAATTGGTCGACGTGCCATAGACAGAGGTATCAAAAAAATAGTTTTTGATAGAAATGGTTTCATGTACCATGGACGTGTTAAAGCAATTGCAGATGGTGCAAGAGAAGCAGGACTCGTTTTTTAAATAATCTGAACTTGACTTAGAAAGTTTTTTTTCTAACGTCTAATATAATATTGAAAATCAGGAGGCAGGTTTTGAGTAAAAAGCAACAAGAAACAGAAGAAAATCAATTTATTGAAAAAGTTGTACACATAAATAGAGTTGCAAAAGTAGTTAAAGGTGGTCGTAGATTTAGCTTTAGCGCAGTTGTTGTCGTGGGTGATGGAGAAGGAAGCGTTGGAGGTGGACTTGGAAAAGCTGGTGAAGTCCCTGAAGCTATTCGAAAAGGAATAGAAAATGCAAAAAAGAATATGATTAAAGTGCCTCTAGTTGGAAATAACACAATCCCTTACGAGTTCATAGGTCGATATTGCGCTAGTCGAGTTTTGCTTAAACCAGCTGCAAAAGGAACAGGTTTAATTGCAGGAGGTGCTGTGCGAGCAGTGCTTGAAGCGGTTGGTGTTCAAAATATTCTTACTAAATGTCTTGGATCTCATAATCCACATAATGTTGTGAAAGCAACCATACAAGGCTTACAAAACATGAGAAGTCGAGAAATGGTCGCAGCACGTCGAGGTATAAATCCTCAAGATTTATAATTGAATATAACCAACTAATTAATGATAAGTGTCAGGTAAAAAAATGGAAAAACTAATAAAGGTTACCTTAACAAGAAGTAAAATAGGCAGACCTGAAAAACATAGAAAAACATTAGAAGCTCTAGGACTAAAAAAACTTCACAAAACAAAAACATTCAAAAAATCTCCATCTGTAATGGGGATGATAAACCAGGTAAATCATTTATTAACAATTGAGGAATGTGCAGATGAATCTTCATGAATTATCTCCTAATACCGGAGCAAAAAAAAATCGTAAACGAATTGGTCGCGGTGTGGGGTCTGGATACGGCAAAACTGCTGGAAAAGGATCAAAGGGATTTAAATGTCGTTCTGGTGGCAGTGTTAGGGAAGGCTTTGAAGGTGGACAAACACCAATTCACCGACGATTACCTAAACGCGGATTCACAAATATTTTTAAAAAAAGTTATGAAATAGTTAATATAAAAGATTTGGCCAGGTTTGAAAATTCTGAAGAAGTAATTAATATGGAAACCTGGCGTAAAAATAGAATCCTAAGGGGCAAAGATAAAAAAATTAAACTTCTTGCAAATGGTGAAATAAATTTTCCTTTGCAATTAGTTGTTCATAAAGCCAGCAAAGCAGCTATTCAAAAAATAGAATCTGCAGGCGGAAAGGTAGAGATCCTTACATGATCGGTAGCGGTTTTCAAAACACACTTAAAATTCCAGAGTTAAAAAAACGTATACTGATTACCTTTGCATTATTAGCAGTTTATCGAATTGGTGTTCATGTACCTGTACCGGGTATAGATCATATAGCTCTGGCTCATTTTTTTGCAAGAGCTCAGGGTACTCTACTTGGCTTATTTGACATGTTTTCTGGTGGCGCTCTTGAGAGACTATCTGTTTTTGCATTGGGAATTATGCCTTATATCAGTGCGTCAATTATTTTACAGCTATTAACTGTAGTTGTTCCACACCTTGAAAAATTATCTAAAGAAGGTGAACAAGGAAGAAAAAAGATAACACAATATACAAGGTATGGAACAGTAGTCTTAAGTCTTATACAAGGATTTGGAATAAGTATTGGTTTAGAAAGAATGACAGCACCAGGCGGAGCATCGGTTGTAATTGAAGCAGGATGGGCTTTTCGATTTATGACAGTATTGACTCTAACCGCAGGAACAGCATTCATAATGTGGTTAGGTGAACAAATAACAGAGCGAGGTATTGGTAATGGAATATCTTTAATTATATTTGCTGGTATTGTCGCTAGAATGCCTTCAGCATTAGGGAATACATTTAATTTAGTCTCTACTGGAGAAATGGGTTTATTTACAGTCATAATTCTACTTGTTTTAATGATATTAGTAATTGGAGTAATAATATATGTAGAGCAAGCTCAAAGACGAATACCGGTTCAATACCCAAAACGAGTTGTCGGTAGAAAAATGTATGGTGGGCAAAATACACATTTACCACTCAAAATAAATACATCTGGAGTTATTCCTCCAATCTTTGCGTCATCAATTATTATGTTTCCAGCAACAATAGCAAGTTTTTTGAATGTATCATGGATGCAAGCAATTGCAAATGCTATGACTCCAGGCAGCTTATGGTATGAACTTCTATACGTAGCTTTTATATTCTTTTTCTGCTATTTTTACACTGCAGTCCAGTTTAATCCGGTTGATGTTGCTGATAATATGAAAAAAAATGGAGGGTACATACCTGGAATAAGACCTGGCAAGAAAACCGCAGAATATATTGATAAAGTACTGACCAGGATTACATTAGGTGGTGCAATATATGTATCTGCTGTATGTGTATTACCATCAATTTTAATAACTCGTTTTAATGTTCCTTTTTATTTTGGTGGTACAGCATTGCTTATTGTAGTCGGTGTAGCTATTGATACAATGTCACAGATAGAAGCTCATTTATTACCGCGAAGTTATGAAGGTTTTTTAAAGAAAGGATCTTCGAGATTACGTGGTAGAAGATAGCTATATTACTTTATACACGCATACACGCTCTACTAAAAATAACAAAGAGGGTAGATTCGGAGAAAAATTATGGCCAAAGAAGAAGCCATTAAAGTACAGGGTACTGTTATTGAAACATTACCTAATGCAATGTTTAGAGTTGAGTTAGAGAATAATCATAAAATTCTGGCTCATATATCTGGAAAAATGAGAATGCACTTTATTAAAATATTACCTGGTGATAGTGTAACTGTTGAGTTATCTCCATATGATCTAACCCGCGGTAGAATAACTTACCGCTCTAAATAAAAATTTCGGAAGGTACAAAAATGAAAGTACGCGCTTCTGTAAAAAAAATTTGTAACAAGTGCAAAATTATTCGTCGCCGAGGAGTTGTGAGAGTAATTTGTGTGAACAAAAGGCATAAACAACGTCAAGGGTAAATGAGGAGGTATTTTGGCACGTATAGCAGGTGTAGATTTACCGAGAGGTAAACGAATAATAATAGGTCTGACATACATTTATGGTATTGGAATGACCACTTCAAAGAAGATATTGGATACACTTGATATAGATATCAATTCCAAAACTAATGATCTTGATGCAAACCAAATCAACCGTATTCAAAAGCTAATCCAAAATGAATACAAAGTTGAAGGTGAATTAAGAACAGAAGTATCCATGAATATAAAAAGATTAATGGATCTTGGATGTTACCGTGGTTTAAGGCATAGAAAATCTTTACCAGTAAATGGACAACGTACAAGTACTAATGCCAGAACAAGAAAAGGACCACGCCGCACTGCTGTTAAGAAAAAAGGTGCAGCAAAGAAAAAGTAGCTTTAAAATATAATTAATAGGAGCAATTGTTTAAAATGGCAAAGCGTACAAAAACTAGAACAAAGAAAAAAGAAAAAAAAAATGTATTAAATGGAGAAGTTCATATACAATCAACATTTAATAATACCATAGTTTCTGTAACTGACATGCAAGGTAATGTTATCGCCTGGTCAACAGCTGGATCACAAGGCTTTAAGGGTTCAAGAAAAAGCACTCCATTTGCTGCACAATTAGCAACTCAAGACGCTATAAAAAAAGCCATGGATAATGGAATGAAAAACGTTGAGGTCTATGTTAAAGGTCCAGGAGCAGGACGAGAATCTGCTTTAAGAGCACTTCAAGGACAGGGATTGAATATATTGACAATAAAAGATGTTACTCCTGTACCTCATAATGGTTGTAGACCACCAAAGAGACGACGTGTTTAAAAAGATTCAAGCCATTATAAATTTTAATAATAAAAACAGTATAAAATAATAATTCTAAAAATAAAGATTATTATTTAAGATAATTAATCCATCGGGAAGCAGAAAAAATCAAATAAAGAACCCGAAGATAATTGGAGGTAACATTGGCTAGATATCGAGGTTCATCCTGTCGTATATGCCGACGTGAAAATATTAAATTAATGCTCAAAGGTGATCGCTGCTTTTCAGATAAATGCGCCTTTGATAGAAGAAGTTATGCCCCCGGTCAACATGGTCAAAAACGTGGAAAATTCTCTGATTATGGTATACAATTAAGAGAAAAGCAAAAAGTTAAAAGAACATATGGCTTAACAGAGAAGCAATTCAGACTTTTTTTTAAACGTGCTGACCAAATGAAAGGCATAACTGGAACTAATTTATTAACTTTGTTAGAAAGAAGGTTGGATAATGTGGTCTATCGTCTTGGATTTGCTAACTCAAGAAATCAGTCACGTCAAATAGTCAGACATAATCACATATTAGTAAATACCAAGAAGGTAAATATCCCTTCATATAAAGTTCGAGTCGGTGATACTATCGAGATCAAGGAAAAGAGCAGAAAAATAGCAGTTATAACTGAATCTTTAGATACTGTTGTTCGCCGTGGAATACCTCAATGGTTAGAATTGGAAAAAGAACAATTCAAAGGAATTGTCAAAGCTTACCCAATAAGGGAAGATATCACCATGCCAATTCAAGAACAATTAATTGTTGAATTGTACTCAAAATAATTTTTTAATTTATTGAATATCAAAAAATAAACCACGGAAAATGGGAGAAAAGTATGTCATCAAATGAGGTAATGTATATGAACTGGAGAGAGCTAATAAAGCCTCAAAAGGTTCAAATTGAAGCTGCTTCCCAATCCTATGGTAAATTTGTCTGTGAACCTCTTGAGAGAGGATTTGGGATCACAATTGGAAACTCTTTGAGACGAATAATATTATCATCACTATATGGTGCTGCTATAACTGCTGTTAAATTTGAGAAGGCGATGCATGAGTTTACGGTTATTGAAGGTGTCTTGGAGGATATATCAGAGATAATTTTAAACCTAAAGTCAGTACGTCTAAGAATGTGCGATGCAGGTCCTCGTTACTTAACAATTTCTGTTAAAGGTGAAAAAGTAGTTACTGCAAAAGATTTGGTCAGTGAAGATGGCGCAATTGAAATTTTAAATGGTGACCAACATATTGCTACCTTAAAAGATGGTGCAAAATTAGAAATGACTTTAACAGTTAATGTTAACAAGGGGTATTCTCTTTCAGAAGCTAATAAGGATGAAGATGCACCTGTTGGTACTGTTCCAATAGACGCAATATTTTCCCCTATAAAAAAAGTAAATTATGTAGTTTCAAACGCAAGAGTTGGACAAAAAACAGATTACGACAAATTAACTTTAGAAGTATGGACTGATGGTAGTATTTTACCTGAAGATGCTGTGGCTTACGCAGCTAAAATAATGAAAGAACAGTTTTCTATCTTTATAAACTTTGATGAAGATCAAGAACCAGAATATCTGGATGAAGAAGAAGAAGTTCCTTCTCCAACTTATAATGAAAATCTTTACCGAAGTGTAGAAGAACTAGAATTATCTGTTCGAAGTGCAAATTGTTTAAAAAATGCAAATATCAATAAGATTTACCAGTTAGTGCAACGAACAGAAGCCGAGATGCTCAAAACTAAAAATTTTGGCCGTAAATCTCTTAATGAAATTAAAGAAGTGTTAACTGAAATGGGCCTTTCTTTAGGTATGAAGCTTGAAGGATTTGTTCCTCCAAAAGAGGACGAATCTGATGAGGAGGAAGAAGAATGAGACATCGTAAATCCGGAAAAAAATTCAACTGTACATCAAGTCACCGAAAAGCAATGTTTCGGAATATGGTTACATCACTGTTAAAACATAATCGTATAAAAACTACAGATGCTAAAGCAAAAGAACTAAGGCGATGGGCTGATAAAGTTATTTTACTTGCAAAACGTGGTGATTTACACGCAAGACGACAAGTTTTGGCCATTGTGCGTGAAAAAAAAGTAGTTCATAAGCTTTTTGCAGAAGCTAACCAAAGGTTTGCAACAACAAATTGCGGCTTTACCAGAATAATTAAAATTGGACGACGAGCTGGTGATGCAGCACCTCTTTCATTGATAGAAATAATTGCGCCGACTGTTGAAATACCAGAAGAAAAGAATATTGAAAATAAAGAAAGAAAAGATGAAGAAGAGTAAAGAAAAATCATCTTAGATTAACATTCTACCTAATTAATACTAAAAAGGTCTAAAACAAAATAAATGCTTTAGACCTTTTTTAGTTTCATTCCAGCCTTTTAAATCTATTCAAAAAAGATAGTAGAAATTTTTTTTTTTAGTGTCAGAAAATAGTTTTTTTATCATCTATTATTATATAAACTAAATTTTAGGATATTTTCATGACACATTTAAAATCAAATTTTTTAGCATTTACTATTGTTGAACTTTTAGTTGCAATGACTATTTTAAGTACTTTTTCTGCAATATGTCTTATGGGAATTCAGTATTATTTACCAGGCTACAGGTTAAAAGCCGCTGCTTTTCAGTTAAAATCAGACATGCAAAAAGTAGCTTCTTTCGCTGCAAAAACAAACAGTCAATATCGAGTCGTTTTTGATTATAATAAAATGTTTGTAAAAACTGGAGATTATGAAATTCAAAAAGGTAATGCAATGAAGTTATCGGTTTATAAGCCAGAAAATCAGGATAGAACATTTCAAGTAAGACATATTGATCAGATTGGGGTGTTTATTGTTTCTTGGACAAATAATCCTGTTTTTCAACCAGATGGAACTATAACATCACTTGCATCAATAATTCTTGAAAATATTAAAGGCCAACAATTAAAAATTTCTACATCAATGGCTGGAAGAATCCGTATTCAAGAATGATATATAATTTATATAATACTTCCAATAAGGGCTTAACAATTATTGAGGTAGTATTATATGCTAGCCTTATATTTACAATTTTATTAATATGTTTTAAGTTTTATCAGGTAAATTTAAATACATATAAAATTGAAATGGAAAGAAGTGACCGTTTTCAAGATTTAAAAACCGCAATTTACATGATTTCAACGGATATCAGGAAGTGTGGCTGTGATCCACTAAATACAGGCAATATGGGATTTATAAATCAACCAGATAATAAAGATCGTTTTGATACTGATTCAAACTCCATTCATATTACCTCTGATTTGGTTTATCCTTGGGACGGTAAAGCTGATGAAACTAATGAAAGGATTAAATATTTTTTGTATTCAAAAGCTAATGGTCTGTATAAACTCGGCAGATGCACTGGAAAAAGTCTAAGACCACAACCGGTTGCTGAAGGAATTCATTCATTAGTTTTTACTTATTATGACCTTTCAGGCAGATTAATGTCTAATCCACCCTTTCCACTTAAGTCAATTGGGTCAGTTGAGGTTTTTATAAAATCTCAGTCATTACAACGAAATCCTATTACTAAGAATTATGACATATTATCATTTAAACATCGAGTATGGGTTCCAAATATTTCTTTTTAATGAAAATTAATTATATAATATTATATATTTGACTAATCTCAAACAAAATTGTTAACAATAAGAATTCAAATATTTTTATTAATATTACGATAAATATTAGAAACAAATAAATTATTTAGTCAGGGAGATATATACGGTGAAATTGATAATTCCATCATATCTAATTCATTATGATTTTCATAAAATTGTAGCTTCAACAGATTTGTTTGGACAGTTAAGCCGTTCTGCTTTAAGAGATGTCATGTCTGAGCTTACTCATATGCATGTCCGAGGAGGGGGAACTCTTTATAAAGTCAATGACCCAGGTGATTGCATGTATATTGTTATAACAGGAAGACTCCTTGTTTATTCAATCCTTCCTGATCAAACTCAAAAGATGATAACTGAAATAGGCCCTGGAGAATATGTTGGTGAGTTAGAATTAATAATGGGTGAGAAACGTGCTCTAACAATTAAAGCAATTAGAGATACTGAATTATTAAAATTATCTAAATTGGGATTTGAACGTCTTGTAAAAAAACACCCAAATGCCTTATTATATATAACTCAAAATGTAGTTAAACGAATTCGAAAAGTTGCTTTTTCAAAAGAACAGAGCAGTTCTCTACGAACTATAACTTTAGTGCATGCTGGTACATATTGGGATATAAATATTTTTACAGAATCCTTTGTTCCAGTTCTTGAAAAACAAGGTGCAACCTTAGTTTTAACATCTGAAAGGTTAGATCATTTTTTAGGTTCAGGAATGTCAAAAGTCGATTATGGGCGATGGGATGAAAAAGATAATAGAATTGTAGAGTGGCTGTGTGAACAAGAACGTAACTATAGGTTTGTTGTATATCAGTCAGATCCCGGACTCACACCATGGACAAGGCGATGTATACGACAGGCAGATCGTATTCTATTGTTGGCTTCAGCTCGTGGATCTCATGAATTTAATGCAGTAGAGCATTATATGATGGGACGTGGGCGTGATATAACAAACGCACGTATTGAGTTAATTATTTTACAAGAGGATTCAACCTCTAGTCCTAAAAATACTGCAAAGTGGCTTAAAAATAGATCTGTAATGCGACATCATCATGTTCAAAAATATCGTATTCAACATTATGAAAGAGTAGTCCGTTTTTTAACTGACAATGCAGTTGGACTGGTTCTTGGTGGAGGTGGGGCAAGGGGATGTGCTCATATAGGAGTTATTAAGGCTTTGCAAGAATCAGGTATTACTTTTGACATGATAGGTGGAACAAGTGCTGGTAGCGGCATAGGTGCATTATTGGCTATGGGGCATGATGTAATTACTATGCAATATCAGATTAGAGAAGGCTTTCTTGAAAAACAACCATTCAAGCGCTTTTCATTACCTGTTTATGCAATAATGGATCGTTTTATTGTTGATCAAATTTCTAAGGATTGGTTTGGTGACTTACAGATAGAAGATTTATGGGTAAACTTTTTTTGTATTTCAACAAATCTTACTAACGGTGAGGTTGTTATACATAAAAAAGGGCCAGTTTGGAAAGCAACAAGAGCATCCGCTTCCTTGCCAGGTATTTTTGCTCCAATGGTTGAAGATCATCAAGTGCTTGTAGATGGAGGTGTTTTGGATAACATACCAGCAGCAAAAATGAAAAGTCTATGTGGTGGTCCAGTAATTCTTGTCAATGTCACTCCTAAAAAAGATTTAACAGTAGATTTCGATTACGATAATTATCCAGGACCTTTAAAAACTCTTTGGAGTTGGGTTAACCCTTTTATTAATCCAATAAAAGTACCTTCGCTTATGGACATTATGATGCGCGTAGCTGGATTGAGTAGTATGAAAAAAATCAAAACAGAAGAAAAAATATCTGATCTGATATTGAATCCACCATTAGAAAGGTTTGGTTTATTAGCATTTTCAGAAATGGATAAAATTATTGATTTGGGCTATAAATATACTTGCGAAACTATTGAGAAATTAAAGATTAAAGATCCATATGACTCTATTGGACAATATCGTTTAGTTTCAATGATGAAGGAAAAAGAAAGAGATTTATAAACTTCCCTGGCTTGACCCAGAGCATAAATTGTGCAATAACAAACTAAATAGCATACAATATCTGATATTATTTTTAGTCTCATTATCAAGTTCTATTTAACAATGTAAAAAATACAATCGTTTTAAAAGATTATATTTTAAGAAATATTGAAATTTACAACAAATTAAAAATTATCTATAATATGAGTAAAAAAAATCATGCCAAACTATGCCCCAATTGTCGTAAACTGATTAGTGCTGACGAAAAAAAATGTCCTTATTGCGATATTGCATATCCACACTTTTGGTTAAAACAATTTTTTGTAAAAATATTTAAAAATGAAGGTGTCCTTTCTTTTTTGATATTCATAAATATTTTTATGTTCAGTGTATCACTTTTGTTTGATATTACAAAAGTTACCTTTGATATTAATCCCTTGCAATTCCTTTCACCAAGTAATGAAGCTCTTTTTTGGTTAGGTGCTACTGGAAGCTTTCCCATAGATTCATACAATCATTGGTGGTCACTTATTACAGCTAATTATTTGCATGGAGGGTTACTTCATCTTTTATTGAATATGCTGGCATTGAATCAAATTGGTTCTTTGATTGTAAGAGAGTTTGGCGCAGTACGTTTTTGGATTATATATACAATAAGTGGCTTCATGGGATTTTTACTATCCTGGTATATGGGGGTTGATTTTACAATAGGTGCATCTGCATCTATATGTGGTTTGATAGGAGCAGGCCTATATTTTGGTAAAAGTCAGGGAGGTGCTTATGGTAATAATGTTTATCGAAATATATCAGGCTGGATTATTAGTTTATTCTTGTTTGGGTTTATTGTACCAGGAATAAATAATTGGGCTCATGCCGGAGGTTTAATTGGTGGCATCATGTTTGCCTATCTTTTGGGGTATGATATTCAGCCTAAATATAAAAAAATTCATTATACTCTATCTATTATTTGTATTTCTTTAACATTGTTTTGTCTTATTTGGGTATTTTTTTTCTACACATATATATTATCTAACTCAACAAATGTTTAATATACTAAAAGAAAATGTGGTTTTATGTTAAGAATCTGGTTTAAAAAAATATACTTTTCAATTGTTTTGATTACTTTTTTTATGCATGGTTTTACATTTTTTAATGAATTGTTTGCTGTGCTGACACCTGCTAATTTTCCATCATTAAATTCAAGCATCTCCATTCGTTTTCCTTTGGAATTTTGCGGAGAACCTGTTCCCATGAAAAGATCAGAAATAAAAGAGCGGATGGAAAAAGAAATATTGCTGGCTTTATGGCGAAGACCACAGGTTATATTGTGGTTAAAACGTTCAAATAGATATTTTCCACACATTGAGCATATGCTATCTGCTGCAAAAGTTCCTGATGATTTGAAATATTTGTGTGTAATAGAAAGCGCAATGCGTGCTAATGCTGGATCATCAAAGGGAGCTGTGGGATATTGGCAATTTGTTAAAAGTACAGCACAAAGATATGGATTGACTGTTAACAGAGATATTGATGAACGTCGTAATTTATTCAAATCAACAGATGCAGCAATCCGGTATTTAAAAGATTTATATCAACTTTTTGGCTCATGGTCTCTCGCAGCGGCAGCTTATAATATGGGAGAAGAAGGTCTTGAGTCAGAAATAACTATTCAAAAGGTAAAAGATTATTACAGATTATACCTACCTCTTGAAACACAACGTTATGTTTTTAAAGCCCTTGCTGCAAAAATTATATTAAAATCACCTCTTAAATATGGATTTAGGCTTTCAAGGAAAGATTTGTATGCGCCTATCCAGTTTGATAGAGTTCAGATTGATTGTACACAAGATGTTCCCATTCAGGTTATTGCAAAAAGTGCAAATTCTTATTTTAAGAAAATTAAAGATTTAAATCCTGAAATTAGAGGGTATTATCTTTGCAAAGGGATTCATGGTGTCATGATACCTAAAGGCTCTGCACCTGGATTTCATAATCGTTTTAAAAAAAATATGAATACCTGGCTTCAACAAGAAAAGATGCATATTTATATTGTAGAAAAAGGAGACAGTTTGACAAGTATTGCAGAGCGTTTTAATGTACCTTTGCCTGCGCTTTTAATATGGAATCGAATAAGTCCAAGAAAACATATTTATCCTGGAGATCGAATTTTGGTATATCCACAAAAGCCAAAAAAAATTGGGGATTATCCTAATTAACTTTCGGGATAAATAAAATTAATTGACTTTTGAAGTAACTTTTATATAGTTCCTGCTCTAATTATTAGCAGGTAATTATTAATTTAGAAAAATATTTTTTTATTGAAAAGGAGTTTTTTATGAAAAGTTTTGTTAAATTAACCGCCATTTTAATTGGCTGCATGATTTTATCATCATGTTCATTTTTTGGAAAAAAACAGATAAGTCAAGGTCTAACATCAGAAGCTCTTCAACGTGTTGAAACTATGTTAGTTATTTTCGATGCTACTGCAACTCATGAAGATAAAGCCTTTGGTAAGAAAAAGATTGATGAATCAAAAAATGTCCTCACACTTTTGAATAATGAACTTAAAACATTAGAAGTTACAAGCGGTTTAAGGACTGTTGCAAATACAACACAATTGATTTTCGGCCTTGCAAGACATAATGCAAATAAATTTCAACGTGCTGTTGATTCTGTAACTAAAGCAAAAGGTAAGATATCAATGAGCGCTGCAATTAATGCAGCCAAGTATGATTTGAAAGCTGCATCAGGAAATATTGCTGTAATTATTATCAGCGATGGGCTATCAAGTAATAATTATGCATTAAAATCTGCAGAAATATTAAGTGCAGATTTTGCTAATAGAATTAGCCTTTATACTGTTATAGTTGGAAATCATCCACAAGGTGCCACATATATGACTCAATTGGCACAAAAAACTTCTTCTGGCTTTTCTCTCTCTGCCAGTACATTGAATTCAGCTAAAGCTATGAAAGCTTTTGTAAAGAGTGTTTTCTTTGCAGGCGTAAAAGATAGTTCACTTGAAGTTGATAATATTCAAGAAAGAGATTCAGATGGAGATGGTGTGCCTAATAATGTTGACATGTGTAATCAAACTCCTAAGGGAGCGGTAGTAGATTCAAATGGTTGTTGGGAAATAAATAATATTTTGTTTGATTGGAACAAAGCTGACATTAAACCTTTGTACAAAGAAAAATTGAAAAATGCAGCAAAAGTATTTAAAGAAAATTCAGGCCTGCGAGTCAGTTTACAGGGCCATACTGATGATACAGGGGATGCTGCCTATAATCAGTACCTCTCTGAACTACGAGCAAAGAATGTTAAAAAAGAACTTATAAAACAAGGTGTTTCCAAAAAACAATTGAAGACAAGCGGTTTTGGACTTACACAGCCATCTGCTCCAAATAATACAGTAGAAAATAGAGCAAAAAATCGTCGCGTGGAGACTGTTATCCAATAAATCCAACTTTTAATAATAAATAAAAAACAATGAGTCAGTGATATATATCAATGTCATTGATTCATTGTTTATTTAGTTCTTGTTAATGATTTCAGAAAATATTTTTTCACTTACCAATAATTATTCTGGAAATCATAATTATATTATGAGCTTAATTGATAGATGGCACCGACACCTGAATTATCTTCGTGTTTCAATTACTGATAGATGTAACTTGAGATGTATTTATTGTCAAACAGGATCTGTTTTTCAAAAACAACACCATGATGACATTTTAAGGTATGAAGAAATTCTTCGTATTATTAAAGCAGGTATTGAGCTGGGTATAACAAAGATTCGTATTACAGGCGGTGAACCATTAGTGCGAAGAGGTGTTTTCAAGTTTCTTAAAGAAGTTTCAAGATTGGAAGGACTTGAAGATATCTCTTTTACAACTAATGGGGTTAAGCTTAAATGGCACATTAAAGATATTTTGGGTGTTAATATAAAGCGAATAAATGTAAGCCTTGATACATTAAATCCTGAAAAATATGTTACTATAACAGGGGCTGACAGATGGCATCAGGTATGGGACGGCTTAATAGCTGCTCATGAATCAGGTATCTATCCAATCAAATTGAATGTTGTAGCTATGAATGGAATTAATGATGATGAATGGCTTTCATTTGCTAATTTAATTCGTAAATATCCTTTCTGGGTTAGATTTATTGAATTGATGCCTGTTGGTGATAAAGAATTAGCTTCAAAACATTGGGTGTCAACTGATATTATAAAAAAAACAATAGAAAGTGGTATAGGACCACTAATACCATTGGAAAAGCAATTTCACGATGGCCCAGCAGATAGATATAAAATTGATGGTTGTAAAGGTGAAATTGGATTTATCCATGCATTAAGTCATCATTTCTGTAGTACATGTAACCGTCTAAGATTGACAGCCAATGGTACTTTACGTTCATGCCTTTTATCAGATCAAAAAATTTACCTCAAACCTCTTTTAAGAAACAACTGTTCAAATGAAGAAATAAAGAAACAATTTATGACTGCTGTGAAGCAGAAACCAATGTCACATCATAATCATCCATACCAAACAGCCTGTTCAGAGCATATGATTTCTATAGGTGGTTAGAAATTATGTTTTTTTCAATATTTTCAATCAATTCTTTTGCCTTTATCAACGTATTTGCTTAATTATTTAATAAAAAAAATAACAAATAGTGTAAGAATTTTCTTTTTTTTGTGTCCACTTTAATAAGGGGTGTTTAATGAAATGTAATCTTTAAAAATTGTCTTAAAGAATTGAAAAGCACGGCACAAATATTGCTTTGTTCTGAATATGATTCATTATTTTTTAAAATAAAAATATTGAATGGATAAAAAATTTTAAAAGAATTTTTGCTGAGATAAAAAGTCAAAAATCATGGTCAATAAAACTTTTAATCAGTGAAAATCACAATAGGGGTTACGGGAAGGACAAATATGTTCTTTAGTAGAAAAAAAAATCATCTGATCGGGCTAGATTTAGGATCCCATACAATCAAATTTTGTGAACTTGTTGAAAAAAAGCGAAGTTGGGCACTAAAAAAGTTTGGATTGAAAGCAATTCCAAGAGAAGTAATCCAAGAAGGAATGGTGAAAGATCAGGAAAGCCTTTCAAGAGAAATTGAGTTTCTTTTGAAACGTCATGAAGTTACTGAAAGAAATGTTGCTATTTCAGTTTCAGGCTTTTCAGTAATTGTAAAGCGCATTACAATGTCTCAAATGACAGAGACTGAACTTAAATCTCGAATTAATTATGAAGCTGAACAATATATTCCATTTGATATTAACGATGTTAATCTAGATTTCCAAATTTTAGGAGAAGCCAGTGGTAAGCCAGAACATATGGATGTTGTACTTGTTGCCGCAAAAAAAGATATGGTAAACGATTATATTAATACTCTTAAGTCTATTGGTTTAAATGCAGCAGTTATAGATGTGGACTGCTTTACATTACAAAATATTTATATGCATAACTATTCAAATGAAGAAACAGTTGCAATAATAGATATTGGCGCAAGTAAAACAAATATTAATATAATTAAAAATAAAGATTCATTGCATTTAAAAGATATCTCTCTTGGTGGAGATTCATTTACACAGGATATTATTAACCGAGTTGATTGTAATTATGATGAAGCAGAGGATATAAAGCAAACAGGTGAAACAGAAATGATAAGTCAGGATGAATATCAAGACATAAAATCTTCTACTTTTTCATATTGGGCTTCAGAGTTTAAACGCTCTTTAGATTCATTTTCCTCTGCAAATCCAGATGTATCTATTGATAGAATTCTTCTTAGCGGAGGTTCTGCATACTCAGATGGTCTATTACAAGTTCTTACTGAAGAGATTAAACTTCCAGTTGAAATATTTAATCCTTTTCTAAAATTTGAAATTGACCCATCTGTTTTTGATGCTACTTTTATTGAAAGAATAGCTCCTCAGGCATCTGTATGCATGGGGTTAGGTATTAGAAGAGCAGGTGATAAATGATAAGAATTAACCTCCAAACAGAATATCAAAGTTATGGTAGAGTAGAAAATCTCATTTCTCAACTTGTTTTATTTAGTATTTGCCTTTTTTTGGTTCTGGGATGTTTTCATTATTATTACTCAATATTGAAAAATGATATTAGATTACTTGAACAAAAAGGAACTCAAAAACAAGCTCAAATTAATAAATATAAGAAAACAATAAGGGAAGTAGATATTCTGAAAGGTCGTCTTGCTACAATTGAAAGGAAATTATCTATTATTAAGCAGCTTTCAACAAATCGTATTCAAGCTATATACTTATTAAATGCTATTACCAGAGCAGTTATATCCAAGCGTATGTGGTTTTCTTCAATTGATTATCAAGAACAGAAAGTTAGTATTCAAGGCCTTGCGATGGATGAGAGAACAGTGACTGAATTTATGAAAAAATTAGAAGACGCTAAAAGTTGGATCTGGATTTCTGACTCATTAATTAAAGATTTAAAAGCTAAAAATATTCCAGAATCTATTATACTTAAAATTTCTGACTTGAAAGATTTTCAATATTTTCAAAAACAAGAATTTGAATTTGTTCTTGATGTATTATTAGGTGATCAATTAACAGATAAAGATAAGGATACAATTATGTCTCATGCTGCAAAACCATATTTTAATGAAGTAAGACTTGTTTCCACTTCTAAAAGAACTATTGAAAAACAAACTCATTTAACAAGTTTTATTATTAATTGTTCACAAGGAACTCTTTAATATTATTGATTATTAGGTTTTTTTAACATTATGAAAGAATATTTTGAAAAATTTGCAGCTATAATTGAAAAAATACATATCTTGTATAGAATTTTGATTAGTATTGCTATTATTTCTTTGTTTTCAATAGGTTATTTTTTTCTTTTTATTATGCCCCAGTTTGATGAAATAGAACAGCTTCATCAAAAGAATAGAATGCTTCAAAATCAATTATCTCGTTCAATGTTAAAAGCCAGAGAACTTACTAAATATCAGAAACTTACTAAAGAGGCTGAAAAAAGTTTTGAAAAAGAAAAACGAGTTCTTCCTGAAAGTCAGGACATAAGGATATTACTTGAAAATGTGGCACGATTGAAGCAAGAATCTGGGTTAACTTTTACATTGTTTAAACCGGAAAAAGAGGTTGCTAAAGATTTTTATGCGGAAATTCCCATTTCTATGAAACTAACAGGTCATTTTCACAATGTAGGAGTTTTTTTTGATAAAATTGCAAAATTGTCTCGATTAGTTCATATCAAAGATTTTAATATTGACAGTGCTGAATCAGAAGATGATATTTCTTTGATTCAAGTTTCATGTAAAGCAATTACATATAAATTTATACAACAAAAATAAAAAGTTTTATGTGAATTATGAAAAAAGTTTTTAATAAATATTTGTCTCGTTTTTCAATTCTTTTTATTTATGGATTTTGTTTACTGATATCCTGCAAAGAGACGAATGAGAATCAACAAGTTATTATCCGAAAAAAACCAACTATAATACGACAAAAAATCGCCTATGCAGCTCAGTCTGAACCAATAGCAACTGCGCAAATTGAATCATCTGTTAGTAGTTCATCTCCTCTCACATCTATTTCGCCAATTAAAAAAAAGGGTCAGTCTTTTGCAACTGAGCATATTGAACCATCTATTAGTAATTCTTCACCTCTCGCATCAGTTACGTCAACGAAAAAAGAATTTTTACAAAAGGGACAGTCTTTGAAAAAAGAGGGAGGGACTTCTTTTAAACAGCATGATCTTGAAAAGCAGTCGCAAAAATCTGTCTTTCCTAAGGAGAAAGTAGTTGCATCAATTAATAAAAAAGAATCTTCAAATTCTTTATCAACAACTGAAGAAAATGAAATGACTTTGATTTTAAAAAAGTTAGCACCAAAACCATTTAAATATAGACCTCAAGGTAAAATTGATCCTTTTGTTCCATTGATTGTTAAAAAAAAGAGAGTGTTAGATACTTCTCAACCAGCAAAGAAGACTGTAAGGAAAAAAAGAAAAAGAATACTGACCCTTTTGGAAAAATTTGACTTGAGTCAATTAAAATTGACCGCTGTTATGATAACCCCTAAAAGCTCTGTGGCAATTGTTGAAGAAAGCACAGGTCGTGGTTTTGTTGTCAAAGCAGGGACCCGGATCGGTTTGAATTCCGGTAGGGTAGTAGATATTTTAATGGATCGTATTATTATCCAGGAATATGAAGAAATTATTACAGGAAAGAAATTGTATATTACAAGAGAAATGAAACTTAACAAGCCGGATAGTGAGTTTTAATTATGATACAAAAAAAAATTAATGCCGTATTTAATATAATGTTGCTTTTAGCAACTTTGTTTTCATTGAGTGCTTGTGTAACAACGACAAGTAGTGATTTGGATGCTACAGAAAAAGCTAACAACAATGAAAATGGACAATTATCTGAAACAAGTAAGGATAACAAAAATCACAATACAATAACATCGGTTGATGTTAAAGGTGATCAACTAATAATTTATTCGGATAATAAGCTAACTTACACTTCTGTTAAGCATATTGTTCCATCTCCTGGTGTAGTTTTTTATTTTCCTGATACCATATTAGCAAATATTGATGATTTTGCATCAAAAGGAAGTAAATATATTAAATCCATTGTTGTTCGGCAACAAGATATTCATGGTCCTTATGCCAAAGTAGAAGTTGTATTAAGTAAAGATGTTGCATATGATACAAAGCAGAATGATAACCAGTTAAAAGTTTTATTTTCTTCGCAACAAGATATAGCTAATGATTCACAAGAAAAAAATCAAGGAATATTTTCTCAGCAAGAAGATATGGATATTAAGCCTCATGAAGAAAAACAACAAATATCTTCTCAGCAAAAAGAGACAAATATTGATTCTCAGGAAGAAAACAAAGATTTAGCTTCTAATCAAAAAGGTATGGATATAAAGTTTCAAGAAGTAAAACAACATGAACATGTTATTGATCTTGAAGAAAGCGATATTACATCTGATATTGAACCTGTAAAACAATTATCACCTTTTTCAATTGAAACAACTCCTTTTTCGAGGAATGCTTTGATACAAGTGAATGCAAGCAAACCTATCAATGATTATAGGTCATCTATAATTAAAGATCCACCCAAAATAGTATTTGATTTATATAATGTTCAAAGCCCTGACAGAAACATGGTCTTTTCAGTTGGAAATAATCCCTTTGTTAAGGAAGTAAGAACATTTCGGTATCCCAAACGTTTAAGAATGGTTATTGATACTGTTCCAGAATACATCTCAGCATACCGTGCTTATCCGGCTGAAGAAGGTCTTTCAATATATATTGGACTTGATCTTCCAGGCTTTGAGACAGTTAAGGCCTCTGAACAAATAACCAAAGAAGGAGATAGCTCAAAGGTTTCAGTGCAACCGATTACTGATGCTGAAAAGCTTTTGACTGCTTCGTCGGCTGTTAATTTGCCTCAAGATCATTCACCTGTGGCAGAGGCTTTAGAAAATGATCCGTTTTCTAAAGATTTACAGTTAGAGCAAGAGATATCCTCTGGTGATATTCGACAATCATCTGATGTTTTGCCAAATGAGACTTCTTCTATTAATCATACCAAGCAAGGCATTAAAAAAACAATACCTCAGCCTGTTTTATCAACAGAACCTGATTTTCAAGCAATATTTAAGACACCAAAACCGAAACTTAAGCCAGGTTCTGTTTCTACTAAAAGCAAGCCTTCTATTACATCTGAGTCTAAACAATTAATGCCAAAAGCATTATCACCTTTTTCAGAATGGCAACAGGCTGGATCTACTATAAATTCTACTTTACAACCTAAATTTAATTCTTTTTATCAACCATCGACAATGATTGATTCTTATGCACAAAAAGGAATTCAAAAAAAGTATTCAGGCGAAAAGATTGCTATTGACTTTTATGAAACAGATATAAAGAACGTTTTTCGCATTTTAAGGGAGGTTAGTGGACATAATTTTGCCATTGAT
>Ga0272440_1000617_pt1 | contig 29861 bp, 16 predicted proteins | sample SSMMMBAug17_FD_192440 | JGI IMG/M metagenome (GOLD analysis project Ga0272440, IMG submission 192440) | Marine sediment archaeal communities from Little Sippewissett salt marsh, Falmouth, MA, United States - SSM-MMB-Aug17 | ecosystem: Environmental > Aquatic > Marine > Wetlands > Sediment ... | reverse complement strand
AATCCACTGTTGTAACGTCATCCAAATCATGTTCATAAACAAATTTGATATAGCGCATCAGGCAGATATCGTTAAATGAATAAAATTTGGCGGCACTGCGATAAACCAGATCAGCAAGATGAAGTTTTTCTATCTTTTCTTCAACAATTTTTTTGGGGATATCCAGTTTCTGGGCAATTTCTTTAATTTGAACTGACTGATTGTTGTACCGGGTAAAATAATACAATATTTTTTTGCCGGTTTTTTCATCATCGTCAGCGTTAATGTAGTTACGATTATTATCAAAGTGGGTTTGCCAGAAACCATAAATTTTACCCAGTTCAATTTCATAGCGGATGAGTTCATCAATGTCCTTGTGACTGTTGAATTGTTTATTCATATAGTCAGAAATGCTCAGGCAGTATAGATAATAAGGATGTCCGCCGGTTTGAAAACTGGCATATAATGCATTTTCTATTGTGATAGGTGTTTCTGGTGAATACAGGGGTAATAATTTTTGCAGCAAAGCCGCACCATCAGGAATGGATAGTGGTTTGAGGTATTTGAATGAGAATCTTCCACCCAGGGGGCCGCCCATTACAGTTTTAAAAATCAGTGTGACAGCAGAACCGGCAACCAGCATGGGGGCTTTTCGGCTTTGAGATTGGCGGTCATATGTAGATGTGAGATTTGTACCCAATAAATCAGGATTTGTTTTTCTTCTATCTCTAACGCCCTCTAATTCTTTTTCATCGATATTGTGTACATAGTATTTCATGTCCTGAAATTCATCAATAATCACTGCCACCCGTGTGCGTGAATAAGAGGCCAGCCTTTCTGGAGTGGTAACGAATGCATCCCATTGATTTCGTGCATTATCAAAAGCTTTTGGATGATTATACATCTTTAAAAATTCTTCAATAAACTTTTTAGCACTATCAATATCTGGATTTGAACCGGAATAGTCAAGCAATTCTTCCAGTTCTATTGATTTATTCTTATACAAATCCGGATCCTGAAAACAGTATGCAATATATTGCCGAAAGAAGGTTGTTGCATATTCCAAAAGAAAATCGCGTAAAGTTGATTCCTCCCTTTTCATTCGAAAATAAAAAGGGACGACCTTATAATCGGGTTTAAAAAATACTGTATTAACCAGTCGATCCAGCAGTGATGTTTTTCCCATGCGTCTGGGTGAAATAATGGCTGTGCTGGGAGCTGCCATTCTTTGGATATTTTTTACCCATGTATCCATTTCACGAAGAATTTCGTCACGATTGGTGAATTCTTCATAGGCGACCATTTCATCGACAGGGAGTATTTTTTCTTCTTTCATGATAGTGTTATTTCCTACAATAATGTTTGAGTTAAAGTAAGGAGTTAGAAATAATCGGGTAATATCACAAAAACAAAGGAATATTATAATTCCCCCCATAAGCCCCAAAAATACGATTGATACCATCATGGTCTGACATATAAAAATCTTTCTTTGGAGCAATATGTTTTTGAACCGCCTGAGTAAACCCACCGGTACAAACCACCCATAAAGCAACATCAGGAACCTCCAAACCATTATCGCGTGTTTCCTGCTGAAATGCTTTGGCAGCTTTTTCAAGTTTCCAGACCTGTTTCATACCCATTGGCTTTTTGGTATATTTGCATTCACATAGCCAGTATCGATTCTTACGCAGTTCTTTGGCAAAAATATCAATTTGATATTGTTTTGACCGCACAGCTTTAACGATTTTTGTATTCACAAATTGAAATAAAGGTGCGTGCATGGTTCCAGATTTACCAAACCATTGGCTGTCAATTGGTTCATCATTGAATTTCATCATGGTGACCTGAACGACCATTTCAAGAAAATGCCCTTTTAAGCTGTTGAATTGATTCTGTTGACTTAAATCCACTGTTGTAACGTCATCCAAATCATGTTCATAAACAAATTTGATATAGCGCATCAGGCAGATATCGTTAAATGAATAAAATTTGGCGGCACTGCGATAAACCAGATCAGCGAGATGAAGTTTTTCTATTTTTTCTTCAACAATTTTTTTGGGGATATCCAGTTTTTGGGCAATTTCTTTAATTTGAACTGACTGATTGTTGTACTGGGTAAAATAATACAATATTTTTTTGCCGGTTTTTTCATCATCGTCAGCATTAATGTAGTTACGATTATTATCGAAGTGGGTTTGCCAGAAACCATAAATTTTACCCAGTTCAATTTCATAGCTGATGAGTTCATCAATGTCCTTGTGACTGTTGAATTGTTTATTCACATAGTCAGAAATGCTCAGGCAGTATAGATAATAAGGATGTCCGCCGGTTTGAAAACTGGCATATAATGCATTTTCTATTGTGATAGGTGTTTCTGGTGAATACAGGGGTAATAATTTTTGCAGCAAAGCCGCACCATCAGGAATGGATAGTGGTTTGAGGTATTTGAATGAGAATCTTCCGCCCAGGGGGCCGCCCATTACAGTTTTAAAAATCAGTGTGACAGCAGAACCGGTAACCAGCATGGGGGCTTTTCGGCTTTGAGATTGGCGGTCATATGTAGATGTGAGATTTGTACCCAATAAATCAGGATTTGTTTTTCTTCTATCTCTAACGCCCTCTAATTCTTTTTCATCGATATTATGCACATAGAATTTCATGTCCTGAAATTCATCAATAATCACTGCCACCCGGGTGCCTGAAATTGATGCCAGCAATTCTGGTGTCGTAACAAATGCATCCCAATGATTTCGTGCATCGTCTAAATAGTTTGGATGATTATACATTGCCAGAAAATCTTCTATGAACTTTTTTGCAATATCTATGGTTTTGTTCGAATCTGAATAGTCGAGGAGTTGTTCCAGTTTTATTGATTGCGTTTTATACAAAATGGGATCTTGAGAACAATAAGCGATATATTGACGAAAAAACGTGGTTGCGTATTCACTCAAAAAATAACGCAGTGTAACATCTTCCCTTTTCATCCGAAAATAAAAAGGAACAACCTTATAATCGGGTTTAAAAAATACTGTATTAACCAGTCGATCCAGCAATGCAGTTTTTCCCATACGTCTGGGAGATATTATGGCTGTGCTGGGAGCTGCCATTCTTTGGATATTTTTTACCCATGTATCCATTTCCCGAAGAATTTCATCACGATTGGTGAATTCTTCATATGCGACCATTTCATCAACAGGGAGTGTTTTTTCTTCATTCATGATAGAATTATCCTGATCTTATTTATCATTTTTTTTGAGATTACACGGCTTATGACGATATTGATATATCTTTTTTGACAATTTTTTGTTATGAGTGCTTAATATGTACTATTGGTGCAACTGTGTCAATTGTTTTTCTTTTTGTACTTTTTTGAACGAATTTCCAAAAATAGGACAGTCTCATATGGGTTATCCAACAGTTGGGGAGCAACTAAAAATCCAGACTGAATCAATATGAAATGTTTAACGCAATGTTATAATTTTTTTCAAACATACCGATAAAGTATTTATTATGAGGTTTAACAATTATATAAATTTTATGATAATCACATCTCTTATTATTGTCATTACCAGATATCAATAGTATGGGCGGATCCATTTCCGCCTTATTGGGAAAATGGAAGTGGTCAGGCGATTCATTATCCACCCATTAACTGGCCCGGTGATCTAGAGTGGAATGTCTATACATTGAATGGAAATGCCATTATAGATCAACGGGACAAAGATCCATCCAATGGTGGTACAAGCCCGCAAAATTATGTCAATGTCTCTTCTGGATGCGTAGATCTTCAAGAACCAAGCATATACTGGTGGTATGATGAAACAGCAAATGTTGTTTGTTTCAGATGGCGTGTTGAACAGGTTGCCAATACATAGGTTTATGTGGGCGAATTATTGGGAGATCCCACAAAATAAGCCAGTTTTGGAGACATGATTACCTTCTCTACCGGCCCGGTTTATTATCTCAATTCAGGCTGAAGGTTGTCATCCTGTAAATATTTTGGCATATGTCAGAGATGCATTTGATTGTACAACCGGAACCTGTATCAGTTCGGTCAGTGAGGTCAAATTTTATAGCTACTTTGATAACAACAGCAATGGGATTCCTGATGACAACAATGAATGGATTTTAATTGGTGCAGCTGAACATTCAGAAACAATTGTCGAGCAATGGTCTGCTGTATGGGATATTTCGACCATGGAAATGGGGCAATACTTGGTTGGTGCAAAGGGAACTGACATTGATGGCAACACAACGTGGAGCTTTCTGTCTGAATCAGAAGTGTCAAATTTATTTGGCGGCCATCCCAATTTTGCAAATATGATGCCTGAACCGGGTATCATTTATGCAGCTATCAATAATAATTGTGGCGGTGTTCAACAAAATGCAGATATGGGTATTCAAAAAACTGTAAACATACCAACGCCTGATGTTCAAAGTACAATAGCTTATTCTCTGTTGTTATCCAATAATGGTCCGGATACAGCAACAGATATTCTCGTTAAAGATCTGTTGCCCGATGGAATATTTGTTGCGGCATCATCAACGGATTACAGTCCCATATCTGGAGAATGGTATATTCAGGAACTGCTGCCTGATACACAAACAAGCCTTCAGTTGACTGCAACAGTCTCAAGCTCTTCAGAAGGCCATCATATTACAAATACTGCACAAATTTATACTTTGAATAATGGCTTTTCATGGGACATCTCCTGCCTGGAATGAAAGGAAGTGTGAATTATGAAGTTCGGATTGCGGATTGATCGTGAGAAAGGGATCAATCCAGATTATTGTTCACGCCTGACCTCTTTTACATTTTTTATTTTTTCGATGGCATTAATAATTTTTCGCATATGTTTGGTATCATGAACTGTTATTTCAAACCTGTAATAAATGTAGCCTTCAGGGAAAGTATAGGTATGAGCATTTATGTGTTTCGAGAACTTGCACTGATTGAGCAGTGAGGCTATTCCATGACCAATTCAAGAGATTTTTGAAATTGATTTATTTCTTTACATCTGATTGCCTGTCTGACCAGACTATTTAAAACATCCTCTCTTGATATTTGATAAACAGAATCAATAATTTTTGGTGGAACTGCCCCGATGGATTCGTTTAATACATCAAGAAGCACCTCTTGAGCATGTTGTGTTCTACCTTTTTCCATTCCTTTTTCCATTCCTTTTTCGTGTGCTAATTCAAAGATATCATACATTTGTAATTCCTCCCAATATTTATTTAGTAAATCTTTACTGATCACCTTATTTGACATAATCATCGTTGCAGCAACCAGCCGCTTTGAAAGTAGGCCCTGATGAAACAAACTTGTTTCATAATCAAGCAGTTCCACAATCAATTCCTCGGGTGCATCATCTTCAGAGATTCCATATAGTGGAATAAAAACCAATTCGAGAAGATTTTCAGTTTTTCCTTGTAAAACAGTCTGCTTGATTTGCCCAAGACGTTCTTTGCCATTACGATCTGTCATATTGATCATTTCAGGTTCATATTTTCCGCTGAGTGTTTCTATAAATCCATCTCCTGTGTAAGGTACACCTGAAAACAATATAATATCTTTTAATTTCTTTTCATATTTTTTAGCAAGAAAAAAATGAGAACTTGCAAATCGATATAAATCTGCCTTTGTCATATTGCGTTGTTCTTCAATGTGATAGTAATAACCGATGTCATCCAATACGATAATATCCAATCGTTCGGCTTTTAATGGCAATCGAATGGGCTCAGTTGTAAAAACATCAATAATTTGTCCGGTTTCAATTCCTAAAATTTTCAATGTCTTTCCTCTGAATTCTTCGGCAAGCCATTTGAGAATGATATCATAATTTTGCTGGTAGTCTATACCATCTTTGGCTTCTGTCATTTGTTACTCCTTGTTCTGTTTTAAATCCAGATTAATTATTGTTCACGCCTGACCTCTTTTACATTTTTTATTTTTTCGATGGCATTAAAAATTTTTCGCATATGTTTGGTATCATGAACTGTTATTTCAAATCTGTTATAAATGTAACCTTCAGGAAATGTATAGGTATGAACACTTAAAATATTCGAATTATTTTTGCTGATTTCTGCACTGATATCAGCAAGTAAGCCCATGCGATCAGAAACAAGCACACCAATTTTTGCAGGAAAACTGCTTGATTTATCAGTATCCCATTCAACTTCAATTTGACGTTCCGGGCTGATTTTCATGGAATTGACACAATCTGCCTTATGAACTGTCACCCCATACCCTCTTGAAATATAACCAATGATATCATCTCCAGGAAGTGGTTTACAGCATTTGGCAAAACGAATAAGAATATCATCAATACCAGTGACCTGAACACCGGATCTGGGACGACGTTTAAACTTTTGAAACATTCTTTTTACCGGGCCAGTCTTGTTTTGATGCGGAATAAAATAATGAACAACCTGACGCGGCGTGACTTTTCCAAAGCCCACTGCTGCAACAAGATCGTCAATTGTTTTGTATTTGAAATCCTGCCTGACTTTATCCATTGTATCTGATTTGAGTTCCTTGTTAAAGGACAGTTTATTTTTATGAAATTCTTTATCACAGAGTTCTCGTCCCAAGGTCAGGCTTCTGGCATGCTCTTTTTGTTTGATCCATTGACGTATCTTGGATTTCGCCTTGACAGTTTTGACAAAGTTGAGCCAGTTTTTTCCAGGATGTTGCTTTTTTGAAGTAATAATTTCAACATGATCACCGGTTGTTAATTGGAATTTTAATGGACGCATGATACCATTCACCTTTGCCCCAATACATTGATTACCAACTTCCGAGTGTATCGCATAAGCAAAATCCAGAGAGGATGCCCCCTGGGGTAAAGAAATGACATCACCATTCGGTGTGAACACATAAATATCATCCGGGAATAAATCAATTTTAACATGTTCTAAAAATTCGCTTGGATCAGAAAAATTTTTTTGATTTTCAATTAATTCCTGAATCCATGCAAAGGTTTTTTCAGTTTCTTTATCCATCCCCCGACCTTCTTTATAACTCCAATGCGCGGCAACACCAGATTTGGCAATTTGATCCATTTCCCATGTCCGAATTTGAATTTCTATCCGCTGATTTCCAGGGCCATACACAGTTGTATGCAATGCCTGATACATGTTTGGTTTGGGGGATGCAATATAATCCTTGATTTTTGCCTGAATGGGTTTCCATGTTTCGTGGATAATACCAAGTACTTCATAACACTGGGGGATGGTATCCAGAATAATTCGAAAGGCAATGATATCGTAAATTTCTTCAAAAGGGAGGTTTTGCTGAACCATTTTTTGGTAAATGCTGAAAACATGTTTATGACGTCCAAGAATATGAGATTTGATATCTGCCTTTGCCATTTTTTTATGCAATATGTTTTTAACCCGCTTCACATAAACTTCTCTTTCTTTGTGGCCACTACGAATTTGCTTATTGATTTTGGAATATTTATCTGGAAACAAGTACTGAAAAGCAAGATCTTCCAGTTCTTTTTTTATGGTATATATCCCCAGACGAGAAGCAATCGGCGCATAAATGTCAATGGATTCCTGCGCGTATGCTTTACGGTGATATGTGATACGTTTATCAATATCGCGCATGGTGTGGACACGATCCACCAGTTTGATAAATATAACCCGAATATCATTGGCAATGGCCAGAAACATGCGTCGGACTTTTTCTGCCTGATTATTACGATTCTCTTTGGATGATACTGTATTTAGCTGTGTGACACCATCAAGAAGCTTTTCCATTCCCTCACCAAAGGTTTCTTCAATGGATTGTGATGAAATTATTCTGGATTCAGCCAGGTCATGAAGTAAAGCAGCGGCAATGCTTTCAACATCCATGCGCATATTCACCAATCCACCCGCAACATCAAATACATGTAAAAAGGCATCAATCTCCTCAGATCCATATTGTTCGCAAGCCATTTCATACGCTTTATTTATGTATGACAAATCGGCTTCTGGATAATACTCACGAACTTTTTGAGTGAGTGTTTGTAGTTTTTTTTTCATAATAATTGGCTCGTGTCGCACTTCCCGGATACAAAGATCTTGTTGACTAGTTTATTAACTTTTTTGTTGTTGAATTAAAACATTCAGCATTCTTTAATTTGAATCAAATGTCAATATTTGCAATGCCCGAATAATATCCGGCAAGTCCAGAAGATCATTTTCATTTAAATCACATTCAGGATGTTCTGTTTCATACAGCAAACGTACCTTTCCTATATACAGATTCCGCTGACTTAAAAAAATATCTGTTTGATATCGTTTGAAATTTTCTGCTAATATTTCAATGGTATATCGCCCATAAGGCAAACCTGTAAAAACAAACAAACCTTCCTGTGTCGATACTGTCTGAAACTGATTTTCAAGAATTGTAATCTGTGCATTTTTAATTCCCACCTCATAACCAACCAGGTTGGTATATATTTCACCACGAATATCACCATAATGTTGTATAAAGGAGGTATCATCCTGCGGATTGGTATTATCAATAAATTCCTGATAATTTGTCACATTGTCATTGTCTGGATCCAGCCATGCATCAGATGGATCAATGGGATTCAACCCATTGAGGACTTCCCAGCCATCCAGTAATTGATCCTGATCTGTATCGAACATAACTGGATTGCATTGCCACAGATATTCATCAAGATTGCTTAAGCCGTCGTTGTCAATGTCTCCTGATGCATCGGGAACGGTTTTGTCAAGACCAATATACCGATCTTCCCAGACATCGGGCATGCCATCAAAATCCATATCTGCTTCCTTGCCATTAATCACTGTAAATTCAAAGGATTGTGAAATCGTTAAATATCCATATGAATCCATCATGCACAGATCAATCCAATGATTGCCTGAGTACTCAAACCTGTCATAGGTGGCTTGCCAGTGATTCGTTTCTGGCACTGATGATAATGCAAAATTAATGCGGCCTGTTGCCGGAAATACGAAATCTGCCACTGATTCAGGAATCAAATAATCTGGAGAGCTGACGATGGCATCAACTGAAATGATCTTATCTGAGGATATCAATACCCCTATGTCTTGTAAGGTATTGGCGACAATTGTTCGACCGGGATTGTCAGCATAAATCTGAATATCTGGCTTATCAAACGTAAATGGGCCGCCCAATCTGATGTCATTGCTTGATGCTGATGAAACCATTGTGGGCACCATATTCACAAAAGGCTGTCGCAGGGAATATAAGGCAGTGCGGGCTTCCAGAAAAGCTGTTTCAATGCTTTTACCCTGGGATAAACAATCCAGAAAAAGCTGGGTAAAGGATACGCGCCCATTAAACTGGGTATGCGCATCAGTTGCGCCGGAAGAGGTAATCAGTACATGTGAATCCCGCACCGAAAAGCTGTCGATAAACTGGCCGGATTTGGGGGTTTCAACAATACATATGATAGGGCGATCATGCTTGAGGGAATAATCATACATCAATTCATTTAATAATTGCGCACTGATATACATATCTGGTGCAATTTCAAAGGCATTGTTGCCGCCAGGTCCGATTAAATAAATATATAAGGGGCCGGATTGATCGATATTTGATTCAATATGATTAAAAACATTAATAAATGAACTGACATCAGGCGTTGAAATATCCACGATGTTGTCATCATATCCATCACCATCTAAATCATGCCACACAACAGAATTGAAATAATAAATATCGTCATGATGAAACCGACGTTCCAGGAATCGTTTGTATACCAGGTCTGCCAGATATTGTGTGGTTTGTAATCGGTCTGACGATTCAGAAGCATGTGCGCCGGCAACAAGAATTAGCTGGCCATAGTCATGATGTTGTGAGGGAAGCTGGTCCACGCCAATCTGACAATCTGCCACTTTTCTTTGATAAGATGCTATTATTGTTGTTTCGCCGCTATCTAAGGCAGATACAAAACCATTGGCGTCAATTGTCAGGATGTTGTCATTGGATACATACCAGTTTGGATTGGTTACAGGAACATTTTCAGCATTACTCAAATGCGCCTGCACGGATAAGGGGAAGATATCATTTTTTGAAACTCTTTGGGGTACATTCATAATTGATATGGATTGAATACGGGTTAAACCCTTGATCGACACATTGGCATTCAAGTGGAGTCGATATTCTCCTGTACCCGAATCATTGCTTTTTATTTGATAATAATAATTGCCAGGGACAAGCATTTGGGAATCTGTATACACATTTGCCTGAGATACTGTTCGATGGTGGATGATATTTTCGTTGGCATCAATGAGGGTCACGTCATAAGTGGTTTGAACATTCAGGGCGTCAAATGTAAACAGAATAGTACCGGATGATTGCAGATTAAATCCATAATAATCTACATCTGTTTCAGGGTACACCATGCCCGGCATGATTTTATCGTCTGGCATGGCATTACACCAGGATAGATTGTCATTGGGCTCTATCTCCACAATGCTTGTGGTTCCTGACTGAAATGCCAGGGTATAGTATTGACGTTTTGATGTTTCACTTTGGGGTGTTAAAGAAACATAATAACGCCCGGTTGTAATCCCAATATTTTTTGAAAAAAAGATACCATCCTGAACATAAAATTGATGCGTGGGATGATCCACGCTGTCTTTATAAATGCGAATCCAGGTATCTGAAGCATCAGGTGCGTCTGCCAATGTCAGTAATTTAATTTCTGACAGTTCATTGGAAAAATAAAAGAAATCAATATCATCAGCATCCTTTAAACTTCCCCGCACAGGCTGCTGAATATCCAATTTCATGGCCGTATCAAATGTTTGATTGGCATCATTTTCAATGGGAATGCTACTTTGATCAAAAAACAGTCGATACTGCACAGAACGATTCACCTGATTTTTGGGTATAACAGTAATTGTATATGCGCCCTGCGGCAGGAGGATTTCAAGATGAATTTTCTGCTGATCCATGCTTTCGGCCTGTGCCACAATTATATTGGATCCATTTTTAAACTGGATGTCATATTCAATGGGATAATTTGATGGATAAAAATCAAATAGAATGCCGGTTGTTTGTGTCAGTGAAAAAGAATAGGATGAAATATCCACCAGAGATGCATTGCGACCGGTGATGGTATCACCAAAATGAATCGGTTCTGTTGAATTGGTTTCAAAGGATCCGGTTGATGCATAACTGATTGTATACAAATCTGTGGGGGATGTATCGCCATTGGGCATGATGTATACATAATAGTTGCCTTCAGTAAAGCCGAGTTGGGTGTGGAATGATCGGCCATCAGTTGAATATCTGTCAGTGATCAGCACATTCATATCATTTTTAATTTGCACACGATAATCTGCAAATCGGGTTTGGGGAAGAAAGGCCAGTTCAATGATTTCATTGGAAAACACGGCAATTTTATAGATATCAGAATCGTTTTCCGGAAGAAGTCCGGTATAGAATCGGCGATCTGTCATCAGTACAGATTGATCAGTGGTGCTGTTGGGTTCATTATCTGAAAGATCCATTGCATAATACAGTGCGATCCATTTTTCGTATGTCATGTTTTCAAATAAACAAAAAGTGCGCACCCAGTTATTTTGTGTGGCAGCGATTTTGTTACCAGAAAGAGAACCCCCTGGTATGGCATCAAACTGCCATTGTGTTGTCAGCAATTCTACATGATTTTCATACTGTCCGGTGAGTAACAAACGATAAGTATGATATTCCTGCAGCGGCGTGATATCAATCCATGCACCTGAAAAATGGTCAATTGAAAACATTCCCAATGATGCGCCTGAATCAGGTGCAAGTTTTGGCACAATGCGAATCACACAGTTTTCTGCTGTTTGCCCGCTGACTATCCATTGTTCCTGACCATCATTGGCCGTGTCAGAAACGATGGTTTCAAAAGAACCTTCTATGCCGCCAAATTGTGATAATTGAATATCAACGAGACCCTCTATATCAGAAGGATTCCATTGAATGAGTGTTTCAGTGCCGGCGTTGAGACGATCCCCTGTGGTTGGCCTGTAAATTTCGATATTACCGATTTTTGTTTGATGCCCCCCCCGAACAGCACGTACTGCGTATAATTGATTTTTGGATCGACTGAGATCATTGCCATATTGAAAGTGGATGCACCATGCTTGCGAGGGCTGTTGTTGATCCGAGGTTGATGTCCAGTATGCGGTTGATGCTGATTGGGGAAAATATTGATTGTTCAGTGATGCGGCATATTGAGTATAATCAACAATGGATCGTAAAACTTCCTTGCCGGGCAGTCGCCAATCGGAATAACCGGCCAATTCGAGTTTGTGGCAGGTACTCAGGGCTTCTTTCCAACTCTGATCAACAATAGTATCCTTTTGCCACATCAGACCAGTCAATGTATCTGTAATGGTACCATCATTATTGTCATGAAATTTGTTTGGATCAATATAAACATTCCCGCGAACCGCACGCACATAAAATGAAGATTGCCGAGATTGAATACTGTCATTGCCATGAACAAAAGACACACACCATCCCTGACTCGTATCATTCACATGGGGGGTTGCTGTCCAGTATTCAGAGGTGCTGGTGTTGGGAAAATACTGTGTATTGATTGATGGACGATAAAAGAGAATGTTGGTGAGTGAATTCAATTCCGCAATTTCAGGAATACGCCAGTCAGAAAATCCGCCAAAATTGTTTTGATTCAGACGGCCAATGAATTTTTCTTCCAGGTAATAATATCCATATTGATTGTCTTTATCATGTATTGAGCCATCATCAGTTTTAACCTCCCAGATTAATCCCGTTGTTTGATCCTTTACCATTGACCAGTCTGATGCATCATCAGACAAAGGGTTACCACTGTCATCCAGCTTGATCAGAACTTGTGGAGAAATTGAAAACTGGGCGTCCTGTCCATAAAATGCTTCGGTATCTGATGGACAGGATATTGATGTTTGGGAGTCAAAGCATTCCATCTGGCCGGTATCCGGAATCTGGATCGCATTGGCTGAGAAACAGAGCATGAGTGTTATCATGCAAGCAATTATTTGTTTCATTATTATTTGCCTTTCTAAGATTTTTCTGACAAAAGCTGCTTAAGGCGTTTTATTTCTTGTCTTTCCTTTTCAATGATTTTTTCGGCTTCTGTTTTTTGGCGAATGGCATCCTCTTTTGCTTTTCGTTCAATCTCTACTGCTTGAAACGCTTCTTGAAGATCCACGCGAACGAAAGATCGGTAAACAGGATCATTGATTAATGAATTCAGATCAGGGGTGTTGTAAAGATCATCTTCCCTGAATTGAAAACCTGGCAAAACTGTCGAACAGATGATACCATTTGATGATTTGATTTTGTCGTATTGTCCACGACGATTCAACCTGAAAAAGGATGTATGGGTTTTATTGGTATCGATAATATAATACTCTTTTACTTTTGCCTCACCATACTCTTTTTTTTTGGTAACTGTATCATGTGTAACGTATTTTTTTCTGGAGTCTGATATGAATTCAATACACATATCATAAATCCCCTGATATGAACGATCCTTTAAATTTGGGGGATTGGGATTGTTTTTTAAAATAAGTGAAATATCCGGTTTGCGTATGGTCGTTCGATTGGGAAATTTCATTTTAAAACCAATATCCACAATAAAGAAGTATGCAAGTGGATGGACATGAATAAATTGTTCCAAAATACTGATGAGCCATCTGACATTTTGACTACTCTCCATCGTCGGCATTTCTTTTACCTCCAAATAACCATTATTCCATTCATATCGAAACAGATCATCTTCATAATAATCACGCCAGTATGTGGCTTCATCAACATATTTCCCTTCATGTGAAACAGGCATACCATAATCCTGCGCTGCAATTGGATTTTTTGAGAAAAGTTGCGTTATATTTAATATGTCGGGTGTTGTATCAATGTTTTGCGCATAAGCCAGATTGCTCATGAGGTTCTCCTTATTTGTTATGACAGAAATTGTTCCAAAAATGCTTTCAATTCGTTAATTTGGAACCCTTTGGCCATTTCCTGAATCTTTTGTGCAAAACAATGTAAGTCTTTATTGTTTTTTTCCAGGCTGCACGCCATTTTTTCAACGCGAAGGACATTTCCTGTCTTTGCCATTTGATATAAGTCCTTTATATCAGATGATGGCGGCGGAATAATTTTTTCTGACATGTCGCCACTTAGATTGTCTTGCGCCTTCTCTTCGGGAGTGTCAAAATTGAAATATTCTGTTAATTTTGTATAAAAAATTCCCATATCCAGTGGTTTTAAAATAAATTCATTACAGAAATTGGATCTTTGCTTACAAATATTTTTCATTTCAGCATTGGCAGAAACTGTAAAAATGATAATATCTGAATTTTTTGGATGTTTACGAATTTCTTCAATGGCTTCAATTCCGTTCATTCGTGGCATCATAATATCCATCAGAATTAAATGTGGACGATATTGTTCAGTAGATTCAATCGCCTGAATACCATCTTCGGCTTCAAACAATTCAAATTTATTCCGTTTCAGCATTTGCACAAAAAACTTACGATTCATGATATTGTCATCAACAATTAAGACCCGGTAACCTTCACCATTAATATCAGCCCATTTTTCACTTTTTCGTTTCCTTTTCTTTTTTGTGAAAACTTCGGGAAGATGAATGTCAAACCAGAAAGAACTGCCTTCATTCACCTGGCTTGATACAAAAATATCACTGTCCATTAATTGAATAATTCGTCGACTGATTGCCAGACCAAGGCCGGTGCCTTCAGATTGAACAGGTTGATTGGTCAATTGATGAAAAGGTTCAAATATATATTCAAGCTTATCTTTTGGGATTCCGACACCGGTATCTTTTATAACAAATCGTATCAGATTATTCACACGTGACACATCAAATGTCACCTGACCCTTTTGAGTGAACTTGATTGCATTATTGATCAGATTGAGCAGTACCTGACGCAATCGTTTTTCATCACCTTTGACACATACGGGGCAATCTTGTGATGCCATAAATTTGAGTTGAACCTTCTTTTTTCTGGCAAGAATCTGACAAATATCGACAATACGCTGAAGAAAATCATTAAAATAAAAATCGGTCACCTGAAGCTGCATTTTACCGGCATCAATTTTTGACAAATCCAGTATATCATTTATCAGCAGCAGCAGATGTTCACCGGATTTGTGAATGACTTGTATCTGTTCCTTATACTTTTGGTCCAGAGTTTTATCTTTCACAAGAATTTGGGTATAGCCAAGAATACCATTTAAAGGGGTTCGTAGATCATGACTGATATTTGCCAGGAATTCACTTTTGGCCTTACTTTCTGCCTGAGCAATTTTCATATTATCCTGGGCTTTTCTAAAATCGGTCATATCGCGAGATACAGCAATCAAGGCATCTTTGTCATCCCATGACCCATTTGCAATTTTGGTTTCAACATCAATTTGCGCACCTGTTTTTTTCATGAGATGACCAATAAAAAATGATTTTTTACCCGAGAGCATATCCATTACAAAATCAGTGACATGATTTAAGTTTTGCGGCGCATGTAATTCAAGGATATTCATTCCGATAATCTCGTCTTGAGAATATTCCATTTGTTCGCAGACCACCGGATTGACATAAAGCACACATCCTGTTGTATCTAGAATAAAGACCATATCATTCATGGCATCAAAAATTGATTTCAGGTTGTTTCGACTCATTTCCAATGATTTTTGTGCCTTTTTATTTTTTTCAATTTCTGATTTCAGGGCAATATTTTTATTTAAAAGCTCGTTATTTTTTTGATCCAGCTCGTTATTTTTTTGATCGAGGTCTTTTTTGAGTTTTAATCGTCTACATGCGTTTTGAATTGAATTATCAAGGTTGGAAAAATGAATGGGCTTTTGAATAAAGTCGAAGCCTCCGCGTTTCATAAACGTAACGATTTTGTCAATATGGTCATAGGCCGAAATACCAATTACGACAGTATTGGGATATCGTTTCAATACCTGCGTGGTAAGCTCCAAACCATTCATTTTCGGCATGACCATATCGGTAATAAGAATATCTATGGTGTGGGCTTCAAAAACAGCCAATGCTTTAACCCCGGATTCTGCTGTGAAGACCTCGTATTTTTCTTTCAAATACTCAGCAAGATAAAAAATTGATGCAGGCTCATCATCTACGATAAGAATACTTATTTCTGAACACTTATGCATGCTGATTCCTTTATTATTGTAATTTCAGAATTCTTGCATTCATTTGTTCCATAATATCCAATGCGATCTGAAGTGCATCCCGACCGGCTTTTCCTGGGACCTCCGGAAGATTTCTACTGTGGACACATTCTATAAATGATTTGATTTCAGAATTGAGCGCGTCACCATCATCAAAATGGAATTTTTGAATATCCATTCCCGGAATAATGGCATCTGTTTCAGTTTCTTTTCGTTTGATATACGTGATATCTTTTTTAGCAAAATCTACCGAGAAATAGGCATCTTTTTGAAATATCCGAATTTTTCTTTCCTCTTTCATGGAAATTCTGCTGGCAGTGACATTGGCGATACATCCCTTTGTAAATTCAATTCTGGCATTGGCAATATCAACATCAGAACAAATTACCGGAACCCCCGCAGCATGAATACTTTTTACCTCAGATTTAGCAAAATTTTTAATAATATCAATATCATGAATCATTAAATCCAATACAACACTGACATCTATGCCCCGACCTTTATAAACGCTGATTCGATGAGATTCGATAAACAACGGTCGATCCACCAAATCACGGATAGCCTCAACCACAGGATTGAATCGTTCGAGATGTCCCACTTGAATCAAGCGTTTTTTGTCTTCAGCAATTTGAATCAGTTCATCAGCCTGGGCAATGGTTTCAGTGATGGGTTTTTCAATCAAGACATCAATGTCGTTCAGCAAACAGTCTTTAGCGACTGTATAATGGAGTTGTGTTGGTACCACAATGCTGACAGCATCGACCTGCCCAAACAAATCCTGATAATTTGTATATGCTTTTGTATCGAATTTCTGAGCAATTTCATATGCCCTGTCTTTGAGAGAGTCAGCAATCCCCACAAGGTTTACATGAGGCATTCGGGCGTATTTTTCAACATGGAATTTTCCCAAATAGCCGGTTCCAATAATACCTACATTTATTTTACTCATGATGTTTTCCTATAATACATATGCCATATTTGTTAGCCAATGCAATGGTTTCATCGCGATCAAACACGATAGAATTTTTTGCTTCAACAACCAGCGTAGAAACACCGGATTCGTGCATACTCTGAATGGTTTGAATACCCAAAGCAGGCAAATCAAAACGTTTATCCTGATTGGGTTTACATATTTTGATCACAACTGCATGACCATTACCCAATTTTCCACCGCGTCGAATGGTGGCATCGGTGCCATCAATTGCTTCAACCGCAAGTACTGTCCGTCCCTGAACCACAAGACATTGACCAATATCCAGCTCGCCAATTTTAAAAGCCAGTTCCCAACCAAATTCAATATCGTGTCGTTCCGATTTTTTGGGTTTTCTGCGGGTCCAACATCCTTCAGGCGAGAGTAACTCCGGCAGCAAAAAGGTTGATGCTTCAATTGTAATGCCTTCATTTTCCAAAAAAGTTGCCACAGCGCGAAGTAAATTGTCATCACGCATGTGACGCAGATTGTTGATCAGTTTCAAGGCTTTAAAGTCCGGCCTGACATCACGAAACATACGCGTTTTAGTGATCGCACCGACCATCACCGCCTGTGAAACACCATTTGATCTAAAAAATTTGATTAAACGCCCAATTTGTCCAATGTGAATCCATTGAATATTATCAACATATTCTGATAAATCATCCCGGGTTTCACCAATATGCGCGATTGCAAATGTTTCATATCCTTTAACACGGGCAGCCTTGGCAAATAATACTGGAAATTGACCATTACCTGCAATGATTCCAATTTTATTCATAATTATGATTCCATAACGAATTTAAATATTTTTAAAATTCGTACAATATTTTTATGTTTGTTGTCAATACAAAAGGGTTGAGGAATATCATATCAGAATTATAGCATTGGTCTATAAGTTTTGGTATTTGACAATACCGAGGATAATCATATGTCTGAGAACGAATTTAGGGGCAAACATTGTGTTTGCCATCAGACAAAAACCGAAATCTAACCTATGGATGGGTAATGTGCTGTATTTTGTTTTTAGTGGGCGCACTTATTTGAATTGAAATCTTTAAAATCTTTATTTTCAAGCTGATTTATTCTGAAACAAATTGTTGAAACACAACATATCCTCAGGTCGTCCCCATTGTTTCAATGTTGCCTTTTCAAAATTATAAATGATATCACAGGCTTTCACAGTGGTTAATCGATGTGCCACAATAATAATCGTTTGCTTTTTTCTTAAACGATATATTGTTTTCTGAATATCTTTCTCATTTCCACTGTCTAAAGCACTGGTTGCTTCGTCAAAAATAAGTAACTCTGGTTTTTGATATAACGCCCTTGCAATGGAAACACGCTGACGTTGTCCACCTGAAAGCCGAATACCTCTTTCGCCAATATAGGAATCAATTCCTCGGGGCAATTCATCCAAAAAATCATCCATTGCAGCCATATGACAGCATTTTAATACAAAGTCCATATCAATATTGCATGTATCATAATCATAGGCAATGTTTTCAGCAATTGTTCCATCAAAAATGTATGGTGTTTGTGGCACATATCCAATTTTGGTGATCCACGTCATACGTTGTGGGTACGTTTTTAATTCTGTTTTGTCAATAAATATTTTGCCTTGTGTTGGAACAAGTAAACCTGTAATAATATCAACAAAAGTACTTTTACCCGCGCCTGAAGCACCAATGATACCAACCACATCACCCTTTTTAATGGTCATTGAAATATTGTTCAATGCAAAGCGTTTTGTATCTGTATATTTGAATGAAACATCTTGAAGTTGGATTTCATGCTGAAAATCCATATCTATGTTTGTATTTTGAATGCTTATTTGATGTATTGATTCATTTTTTTCAACATCCTTATAGTATTTTAATACAGTTTCAACATATGGTGTTACATTTCTAATGGTTGTCAATTGTGCCAGTATTCGACTGAGTGCTGGAAGAACACGCCAGGCTGTCACAGCCAGTAATGTAATTGTCCCACTGACCCTTGCAACAGAATAGTCTAAGAATACCATCATATAACAGATTGAAAATGAAATCATAAAAAAACCAATTGATTCCAGTAACCAGGTTGGGAACCCGGCAATTACACGTTGTGTTCCTTGAATTTTAGAAATTTGAAATAAGGTTTGCCTGTATTTTGTGTTAAACAACTCCTGTTTTCCTGAAATTATAACATCTTTAAAACCATGTATCATTTTTGTTGCCTGTTTGATAAGACTCACCTCATAGTTACGCGCATTTTGTGCAACATGATCTAATTTTCTACGAATTGTTGTCAAAAGGAGTAAGCTTGATGACCCAAGAATGAACACAACAATAACTGATACGATTGGCTGAAGAATAAACAAGCTGGTCAGCATGATCATAATCATCAAACTGTCTGAGATTATTTGAAGCGCAGCGTAAAAGAAGCTTCTGCCAAGATATGTTCTCCAATTGGCAGCGACAAGAATCAAATCTGCTGAGTTTTGTGAAAGATGCCATTCATAGGGCATTTTTAAAAAACCGGATAATAATTTCCCCGCGAATATGCCCTCAACAATTGCGGAATATCGTATGCTCCAATAATTGACCAATGCTTGAAACCCATTTTTTGAGGCGACCAGAAACACGACGATAATGCTGATACATATTATCAAATTACTGGAATCAGATAACCAGTGCGAATCAAAAAAATTGATGACAATCAATATATAATCCGATTGTAAAACACGCTCGGTATCAGAAATAACAGAGGCAAAAAAAGCAATACTTCCCAGCACGATTGTTTCAAATATCGACATACAAATCATGCCACATAGTATAATCCATAATTGAGATTTCCGTTTTGCCGGAAGGGCATGATGGATTTTTTGGTAAATATTAATTATCTTCAACAAAGCAGATTTTTCTTATCTTTTGATGGTGGAATGATGGACTTTGTCCTGCCAGGATATACTCTGTTTTATCGAAATATACCCTTTGTAAATAACGTTAACGATCAGAACTTCTTTAAATAATAAACAGTGTATTGTCAAGATAAATAGACTGTAAAGATATATCTTATTAAAAAATCCATTTATTAATAAGATCGCTAAAACTCCTATATATTGTAACTTTGAAGTAATACTATTTTCAATAGTAGTACTTTTCAGGAATGTTTTACTTCAGCAATTCCTTTCAAAACCGATACATAAATAAACAGGAAATCTATTAATTGAAATTTCCTGATAACTTTCAAGTAATTATTCATGGAAAGGAGCAAAGCAATGAAAACAATATTTAAAAAAACTTTAGTACTTTTTTTTATAATCAGCTTATTACTTTTTTCTTTTCCGATACAGGCATCGTCTGTTTCCCAGTTTTCCAAATCCCGAATAGATTATAATAATGATGCCAGAATTACCCTTGATGATGCCATCATTGCCTTAAAAGAAATCGCACAGGATGGATTTAGTCCTTTTTTTGAAAAAAATATTGTAAACATGAACATGTCAAATACATCTCTTACAGACATTTCAAATATTCCGATCACTTTTGGCCACGTTTTTAAAAAAGGCGATATTAACCCCGAACATAGACTTAAAGTTACATTGGATAATGGCAGTCAGATTCCTGTTCAATTAGATAAAAAGGCGTATTATAATGATGGATCTTTACGCCATGGTATTATCAGTATGATCATCCCCTCTGTTCCTGTAAACGCCGGTAAAACCATTTCTCTGTCTGTTAACGATTCTGATCTTAATGAAACAAATACTGCGATTACGCTCACAGACATTCGATCTCACTATAATTCAATTGTGAGCATTGTTATAAATGGTAAGGAGTTTACTGCACAGGCAAAAACATTGCTTGAAAACAGTCAACCATTTGTCTGGTTATCCGGGCCGTTGGCAAAAGAATGGCATGTAACAACACCATTGCAATCAACAGATAATGAGAATCATCCTCACTTAACTGCTCATTTTTATATCCGGGCTTATTCTGGATCGCCGTGGGTAAGGACGTCAGTGATTATTGAAAATAACTGGACATTTGTTGACGCGCCTCAAAATTTTACTTATGATCTTACCATTGCGACAGATACACAAACTGTATTTCAACAAGATGCCTTAACACATTACAATCATGCGCGCTTGAGAAAAGTTTTCTGGCAAAATATGAACACGACAGAAATTTTAGCGCGGCAGCCTGTTCATATCCATCATGATATCAATTATTTAATGTCAACAAAAGCCATTCCAAACTATGATCCGGAATTGATTGGCAATATTCCAGAATCTGAACTGAACAAAACCTGTAATCGATGGTTAACACATAATTCTCTTATGTCTGCGGGGCTGATCGGTAACTGGTCGTATGGTTATGAAATGTGGCCTGTATTACAATGGACAGGACAATATTTACTCAGCATGGATGATCGAGTCAAGGAAGTCATGATTGGTAATGCAGAACTGGCAGGTAGTTTTCCTTTACATTATCGAGATAAAAACACCTTACTACCTGTTTCTATTGATGATTATCCACATTGCACCACGCATTGGAAAGATACAGTCAATCCGGAAACCGGGCTTTCTGAAGCTCCCACAAAATGCACTGATTGTGATACCCCACACCTGATTGATCCGGGACGTAAGCCATCATATACTTTTATTCCTTATATACTCACTGGAGATTATTATTTTCTTGAAGAACTCCATTTCTGGGCAAATTATTGTTTTTTAAATGAAACAATATCCGATAGAGACTATTCAAAAGGGATTATCAAAGGAGATCTCGGTAATATGGCATTTTCTATCCGTACAATTGGACAGGCCGCATATATTACGCCTGAAGATCATCCCTTAAAGTCATATTTTACAGACAAATTACTGAACAATATTAATGATTATCATCAAACATATCTGGAAGATAATTACAATCCGCTGGGTTCTGCGACACTGAACCATACAAAATCCATTGTATTAAAGGATGACTATTTCACTTGGGCATTGGGATATCTGCTTGATTTAGACTATACCGCATTATATCCATTACTCAAATGGAAAACAGCATTCCCCGTCCTTCGAATGACCAGTGGTAAAGACTTTTGTTGGATTTTCGCCTCCAACCCTTTTCTTCAGGTGGCTGAGAGTGCCACTGGAAACACATATGAATCCATTAATGATGTTTTCAACCAAAGCAAGACAGCAAATTTTTTGGATGATGGCGGATTTGAATGTAATTCCCAGGAACTGGCTGACTTTTTGGAAGCAAATGGTAAAATTAATTATGGAAAAATTGGTGAATTGATTGGCAAGCCCTGGGCCTCGTCACAACCAGCAATGTTACAGCCCGCACTGGCAGTTGCAGTTGATGCAGATACTATTGATTCGAATGATGCATGGAATCGCTACATGGAACGATCTATCATACCGGATTATGCAAGATCAGGATACCCAAATTATGATATTGTTCCCAGAAAATATGCATGGCCTGCTGATGACACGGATCAAGATGGCATAAATGATGGTCTTGATGAATGCCCTGATACCCCACAAAACATGTCTGTTAACCGAGTCGGATGCATGATTAATGATTCAGATAATGATGGCATCTTTGATTATTATGATGCCTGTCCTGAATCTCCAGCAAATGCGACAATAAATGCCATTGGATGTCATGATTCCAAACAGGCAGGTACACTCGGAATCTACGAAGTCGGCCCTGGAAAACCATTTGCAAGAATTATTGATTGCCCTTTACACGACTTGAAAGCGGGTGATCAAATCCATGTATATTATCAATCTGAACCTTATTATGAGAAGTTCTTACTATATGGCATCGGTTCAGAGGATGCTCCCATTATTGTTAAAGGTATTCCTGACTTGCATGGGAATATGCCAGTTATTGATGGTGCCAGTGCTGTCACGAATGATCAGGTTTCAGTTACAAATGAGGATCGTCAAATTATTAAAGTTGGTCAGGCCAGTAGTTTATTGGCGGATTATATCGTTATTGACGGGTTTGAGTTGCGAAATGCCAATAATACCAATATATTTTTTGATACAAATGGCAACGAACAACAATACCTGGACAATGCATGCGGTATACGTGTTGAATATGGCGGCAATATTATCATTCGTAATTGTCACATTCATGACAATGGGAATGGCATTCAATCAGGAACAACAGACAACAAGATGGCATTGTGCATTGAACATTCCCATATTCACAATAATGGCGTTTGTTCATGGATGAATTCATATATCCATAATTTATATTTATCTGGTGAAAATGATACCCATGTTATTGTTCAATACTCAAAAATTGGCCACCTTTTGAGTAATGGACAACAGGTAAAAACAAGAGCGCGTAACTTTGTATTTAGATACAATTGGGTTGAAGGTGGCAGAAATTCTCAACTGGATCTGGTTGAAGATGTTTCAAATATGGACACCATTGTTTCAGATGTTTATGTTTATGGCAATATAATTATCAAGCCTGATGAGTCAGAAAATTCTTCGATGATTCACTTTGGTGGTGACCAGCCAGATACGAACAGACGCGGAACATTATACTTCTTTAATAATACCTGTATTATCAGAGATACCAAAATGTGGGGAACAAGAAGAATATTTAATGTAACAGGTGAAAAACCTGAAATACAAAGCTTTAACAATATTTTTTATCTGGACAGCCCCACATCCTATCTTATTATTTCAGGGTCAACCAATCTTTCAGGACAAAATAACTGGATGTCTCAGCAAATATCTGATGAAAATCACTTGCTATCTAACAGTCTGACTGGAAAATTTCCTGGTTTTGTTGATATTCAAACAGGCAATTTTCATCTGATATCAAATTCACAATGTGTTGATCAAGGTATCAGCAATCAACTTAATATGTATATCCATCCGCTGAATAAACAAATTGTGATGGATATGTCGTATGAACAAAGAGTCCCTGTACATGGGATTATTGATATTGGTGCTTTTGAATATGGACCTGGACTTCCTGATGAAGATCAGGATGGCATTATTGATAATGAAGATCTCTGCCCCAATACGTCATCAGGCATGCTGGTGGATGATAATGGTTGCCTAGTCAATCTTCCGGAGCATCATGTATTTTTATCATTTGATTCGGAAACAGGTGATATTAATGATGGTTTTGACCATTGGGAATATCGCAGCCCTGAAAAAAATCCGATCTACAAAATGAATGAAGTCGGGGGATTTTATTCAAGTCCGGATTCCCAAGGCTACCATCGTGCCTTTTTTCCATATAAAAATATCAGTCGGCCAAGAATAATGAGATATGGATATCTCGATATCAATACTGAAATACCGGCAAGAGGTTCTGGATGCGTAAAATTTTTGTTTACCGGTGGTGCATATTTAAATGATGAGACGAACATTGAATATTCAGGGTTGGAACTTTTTTACAAAAAACAGTTTGATGACTATATTGATTCCGGTCAATCTCCTTACGCAACAATTCCTTTATTTGCTGATGAACAATTTTATGTAAAATTTGCTGATTCAAAAACCAGGTCTTTTGATGAAGCTCAAGGCACTGATCGTTTAAGTTTATGGATTTATCTCCCGAAAGGGTCTCATGAAAATTCTCCTTTTCCTATTCGAACCATTCAATATTATCCATATATTGAGACCAGTGAAGCAGATCATTACTACCATTGGTTAACCAATATTGGGATGGGCGGATGGACTCATCTTGTGATTGATGCTCATCCACAGCGAAATAATTCAGGTCCGCCTGTAGATAAAAATGGAAATCCACTTCCCTATGAATACTTCCGCGTTGGTGGGCATGATTTTCCGGGAAATGCTGTTGCGTATTTCAATAAAACAGTTGCTTTTGCAATCCGACTTCAACTGGGGGATTATCATTTTCCAACACCTGTTTATCTGGATCACTTTACTTTTTTCAAATCCAATCAACCAGAAAATGATGAAACTATCTCTAATCTTGGTGTGGGATATAACCCTGATACGCATGAATTTGATATTAGTTTTTGTGATAAATATCGAGGAAATGGATGCCATGCAACCTATGAAGTGCGTTACTCGTTCAGGCCCATTACCAATGCCAGTTACCCAAAAACAAAACCTTGCACTGTCGTACAGGCACCCAATCTGGATTTTACTTATACAACAGATTTTCAAGGACAGATTAAAAAACCAGTAACCGGGTATAATCAATTGTGGGGGTTATTGAAATTGGCATCTGAAGATGAGCAACAATTAAAACATGGCACCAGAATTTATTTTGCGGTCAAAGATGTCTCCAACAGAACCTATCCTGATAGAGATCCTTATGATGAAGAACTGGTTGATGTTGAAAATGTTGGACAGATACGGCGTATTGACCTGATCAAGACGATTTCATATGAAATTATTGACGTCACCGATATGTAAATCTTTCTTATTCGACCACTGGAGAGGTTTGACCTTGTGTGTGGCCTTGGTAACGAAATTTTGGTTTTACCACAACCTTGTCATTTTTTCTTGACAGGTAACATTGGGAGGTGTTTACTTACCTTTTTATTCATTTCATGGCTGATTCATTCGCTAAATGTTTTTAAAGGAATCACATACTTTAAATGACTCACATACTATTGATACACAGGAGGATTGATGAAATCATATACAATTACATTTTTACCATACAATAAACAGCTTATTGTTAATGAGGGCGAAAATCTCATTCATGCCGCAATGGGAGCGGGTATTCATATTAATGCTTCCTGCGGTGGTGAAGGTGTTTGCGGCAAATGCAGGGTTCGGATTGAAGAAGGCAGTGTTGAAGGCGGCCTTAGCGAACGTTTGAGTAAAGATGATATTGAAAAAGGATATCGACTGGCTTGCAAAGCTACTATTTTAGATGATGTCGTGGTACGTATTCCTGTTGAGTCAAGCATTGACAGCAGTGTTTTGAATAAAGCAGCACCACGTAAAAAAGCGGTTATCCAGGAATTTGACCTTGATATAATTAAAGAATCCGGTCAGTTTCTGTCACCAGTTATCAGACGATTTATTTCAGTTCCGGAAGCTTCAAATGAGGATAACAGCACAGATGCAAATCGCACTGTCGCCTGTCTTAAGGAGAAATTTCAAGAACATCGTCTGGATTTTGACATTTCAGTGTTAAAAGAACTACCAGACATTCTGCGAAATAATGATTCACACATTACCTTAACAATTACACGTTCGATAAATGATTCCTATCAAAATCGTATAATACAAGTGGCAGATGGTGATCGAAGCGATCACAACTTTGCCATTGCGATTGATATTGGTACCACCACTGTTTATGGTGAAATCATCAATACGCAGACAGGTGATGTATTGGCATCATATGGAGATTTCAATTCACAAATCAGCTATGGTGAAGATGTTATTTCACGCATCGTTTTTGCTGAAAAGGGAAAGAATGCGAAAACCCTTCAAGAAGCTGTTGTCAAAACAATGAATACGATCATCGATAAATTGATTCATCGTTCAAAAGTCGCTATTGAAGATATTTCCTTGATTACACTTGCCGGTAATACCACCATGACACAATTATTTTTGGGAATTAATCCACGATATATCCGCAGGTCTCCATATGTGCCTGCAACCATGCTTTATCCGTCATGCACAGCAAAAGAACTGGGGTTTAGTCTTGCCAGTCATACCGTTTCAAACATTTTTCCCTGTGTCTCCAGTTATGTTGGCGGGGATATTGTCGCTGGTGTGATCAGTTCAGGTATTTATCAGACTGAAGCGTTAACCCTTTTTATTGATATGGGAACAAATGCTGAGATTGTTATTGGCAATAAAGACTGGCTGACATGTGCGGCATGTTCTGCTGGCCCTGCATTTGAAGGTGGCGGCGTTGAACATGGTATGCGGGCTTCAAAAGGGGCTATAGAAGATTTTTCAATTGATCCCAATACACTGGAACCGATGATTTTAACCATAGGAAATGTTCGACCAAAAGGAATTTGTGGATCTGGTCTTCTTACTATGCTTGCTGATCTTTTTGAAAAAGGCATCATCGGCCAGAATGGAAAATTTAATACAGACATTGACAGCAAAAGACTCAGAAAACAAAATGATACTTATGAATATGTTGTGGTTTGGGCAGATCAAACTCAAATTGAAAGAGATATCATTTTGACAGAGATTGATATTGATAATCTGATTCGAGCCAAAGCAGCCATGTATTCAGGTTATATGACATTGTTAGCATCTGTCGGTCTGACAATCAATGATCTGGAACAGGTTATTTTAGCCGGCGGATTTGGCAGTTATATTGATTTGGAAAAAGCCATGACAATCGGCCTTTTGCCTGAAATGGATCCGAAAAAAATAAAATATATCGGCAATTCATCTCTGATGGGTGCCCGCTTGGCCAGCTTATCCAATAAAATTCGTCAGGATGTTACGCAAACCGTGTCAAAGATGACCAATTTTGAGCTTTCTGAAACACCGAACTATATGGATAACTATATGGCCGCTCTGTTTTTGCCGCATACTGATATTAACCTTTTTCCCAAATATAGAGATCGACAAAACAAAATGCCTGCCTTGAACAAAACAATTTAAACCAATCTCATTCATTCTGATATTGAACAGATCATTTCAGAAATTTTGGTTTGCAAAAAAAAATGATAGAGGCCTCTTAAATCCAATTGACCAAATCCAGGCGATATCTGATGGATATCTTTTTTCCAGGAAACAAGTCAGAATATTTTTTTTGGAAAGGTAGTTTCATTGTCAGGCGTAAATTACCAACAAGGACTGTCATGAATACCTGGCCAGATTTTTTTTCCAGACTGAGTCGGGATATAGTGCCATGCAAATCAGCACTGAGATCTACAATGCTGTCTGTTATGGGCAAGGCCTTAATAACAGCTATCGCATCCTTTCGTGGAGGTTCTGTGACATACAATACTTGCCCATCGGATAATGCTTTCCCCCATTTTCCATCGTCCATTTGTTGCCAGGGTCCATAAACAAAGGTTTCCTGGCCTGATTCATATATTTTTCCCTGAAACAGGTGCAGCACTTTATCACATATTTCGTAAAGCCACTGCATGTCATGGCTGGCGATAACAAGCGTTGTGCCGGATGTTTTTCGGGCACTTAGAGATGTTTCCTTGATAAGTAGTTCGCTGTGGGCATCAACGTTGGCTGTGGGTTCATCAAGGAGCAGGATTTGTGGTTTTAGTATCAGCCTTGAAGCCAGGGCAACACGTTGCATCTCGCCTCCAGAAAGCGCATACCAGGGCCTTTGCGCATATTCTTCGTATGATAAGCCCACTGTGAAAAGAGATTCTTTTACCCGCGATGGAATATCATTGACATTGCCTCTTAATTTCAGGCCATATGACACATTGCAATATACGCTGCGTTTCATCAGAAAAGGTTCCTGGGGAAGCAATGTAACTAAAAATCTGGCTTTCGATGAAAAAGGTTCTACCTGGTATCCATTAAAGCGAATGATTCCTTCAGTGGGTTTCTCAATAAGTCCTAATATCTTCAATAATGTGCTTTTACCGCTGCCATTTGGTCCAACAAGTCCAATTATGGATGATTTTTTAATGGAAAGATGATCGATGTCAAGAACCGTTCTGCTGGCATAAGTATGTTTTAAAGATCTGATGTCATAAATGGGATAAGGCAATTTTTAGTACCTCCGGCGTAAAAAAGAAACAGAAAGATTGACACAGAAAGCAATGATGAGCAGTACCAGTCCGAGCGCAATGCCCATATCGAACTGTCCCTTGTTGGTTTCCAATGCGATCGCTGTCGTAATTGTGCGGGTATGCCATTTGATGTTTCCACCCACCATCATGGAAATGCCGACTTCAGTCAATACACGTCCATAAGCTGCAATTGAACTGGCCAGTAAACCATGTCGGGCTTCCCACAACATGCTGAGAAACATCTGCCTTCGATTGGCTCCCATAGATATTATCATAATACGTAGTTTGTGATCAAGGCTTTCAATTGACGTTGCACTTAAACCAATGACAATTGGCAAGGCTAAAATGGTTTGACCAACTGCGATGCCTGGTATTGTGAAAAGCAAACCAAAATTCCCCATTGGTCCCCGATAAGTAAACAATGAATAGACAAGGAGACCAATAAACACCGTTGGCAAAGACATCAATGTGTCCACAATTATTCGCACCGGTTGTTTCCATCTAAAATTAAAAAAACCGAGACAAAATCCAATTGGGATTCCTGCGATTAATGAACATATAATAGAATATGTTGAAAGCCGCAAAGTTGCCAGGATGGCCGAGTAAGTTTCAGGATCCCCAATAATCAGCAAGTGAAATGCCTGGATAAAACCTTCTAACAGGAAATTCATATTGTTGGGCCATATATAAATGTGTGACTGCATGGTCTAAATCGTTCCATTTTTTCTCCTTATTGTTATTTGTTTTCAACTGACGCCCAGATTTAATGATGATTCTGGAAATACCTCTACCGCCCGCAATGGATTTCCATTTATTGCATTTTTGCGCCAGTTCAGTTTTGGATGTTTTGCTTGTCAGGGTAAATGGCACAAGAATCACTAATCGTGGATCAATTTCATAGATATCGAACATGAAAAACTATGCATTTTTTGCTGACCCCGAATTATTTTTCCCGGAAATAAGTGGCACCTTTTTCATACTATTTTTATGTTCTTTCCCTAACGGAGTTTTTAAATT
>Ga0272440_1000616_pt1 | contig 29888 bp, 8 predicted proteins | sample SSMMMBAug17_FD_192440 | JGI IMG/M metagenome (GOLD analysis project Ga0272440, IMG submission 192440) | Marine sediment archaeal communities from Little Sippewissett salt marsh, Falmouth, MA, United States - SSM-MMB-Aug17 | ecosystem: Environmental > Aquatic > Marine > Wetlands > Sediment ... | reverse complement strand
AATCAAAGTTTCTGGAATTTCAAATGTGAAAATGATTGCAGCTGGATATTATCATAGCCTTACATTGAAATATGACGGCTCTGTTTGGGCATGGGGTTGTAATCATTATGGTTGCTTGGGAGATGGAACAGCAACAAATAAAAACAGTCCAATCAATGTTACTGGAATTTCCAATGTGAAAATGATTGCTACTGGATGTTTGCATAGCCTTGCATTGAAAGATGAGGGCTCTGTTTGGGCATGGGGTAGTAATTTATCGGGCCGACTTGGTAATGGCTATCCAACATATCTACCAGAACCTGTTTTTTCTGATGTAATCTTTGCTTCAAAAACTTTTACTACACAACTAAACAATACTATCAATATACCAATAATTAACAATACAAATGATAGTATCACTATCAACTATTCCACAAAAGATAACACTGCTGTTTCAGGAATAGATTATATAGCGACATCTGGTAGTATTACATTCCAGGCTGATGAAATAGAAAAAAGCTTTCCCCTTGAAATCATGAATAATACTGAAAACTATTCAGAGAAAAGTTTTATATTAAGCTTAAGTGCATCAGATAACTTTTTCTTAAATGATTCTACACAGGCAATAGTTACAATTTCATCTCAAAATTCTGTTGAAGCACCTTATTCACAAACATTCACAAATAAAATGCCAGCCAGTGGCTGGATTTATTATTCATCTAATCATGGTGGAAGAATACAGGTAACATGTAATCGATTACGAATGGATAACCGCATCAATGATACACCAAACTTGAACGAAGCAATTTTAACAATAGATCTGGAATCATATGAAAATATACAACTTAACTTTTTTCAAAAAAATATTGCCAGTGAATGTACATCATTACCATCAACATATACTCAAAATTATAATGGCGATGGTGTCAGTATTAGCAATGATGGATATATATGGTACAGAATCATAGATGCCGAAGATTTATATACTGATAATTTAGGAAAGAATTACCAGATAAACCTTGATAGTATTATTGAACAAATTCAAAATAATTATGATAATAGCTTTGGCTTTACATCTAATTTTCAAATTAAATTTCAACAATTTGGAAGTAATCCCTATCCTTCAGGTGGTAGAGAATGGGATAATATTTCTATATCAGGAACAAGTTTTATATCAGTTGCTTATAATGACCTTTTCAATGTTGAAGTAAATTCACAAATGAATAGCAATCTAAAAGGAATTAGTGAAAATGGTGATTCAATTGTTTATACAATCGTTACAAACCCAACTAAAGGAGAATTAATCTTAACAGATTCAAATACTGGAGAATTCACTTATGAGCCATACATTAATGAAACAGGACTGGATTTTTTTACTTTTAAAGTTATAAATGCTAAATCAGAGTCAAATACAGCAACTGTAAATATTAGTATTAATTTAAAAAATAATTCACCAGTTGCACAAAACATAAATACATTTCTTGAAGAAGATAAATACCTTTACATAACATTAAATGCCAGTGATCCAGATAATGATACCATAACATATATTATTATTGATCAGCCTCTCAATGGCAGCATTTCTGAATCAAATAACATGATTAAATATACTCCTTACCCAAACTATCATGGACCTGATAGTTTTAAATATAAAGCAAATGATGGGAAACTTGATTCAAATATAGCAATAGTAACTATCACAGTATATTCAAAATATGACCAACCACAGGCTGATAACCAAAATATCAGCACTTTAGAAAATATGCCATTAAATATTACCTTAACAGGACTAAGTAACGATGGATATAGCCTGGTATATCAAATTAAAGATGATCCAACACATGGAATTTTATCAGGTACAATACCATATCTAACATATACACCAGACCATCATTACTATGGAAATGATACATTTACTTTTACAGTGAATGATAATATTTCAGACTCCAATATTGCTCAGGTCAATATTACAATTACACGTTCAGAAAAATACAAATTGGAAATTATAAACAGCGACTCTAGCCAATATAATCAGGTAAAAATAAATAATAATATTATTGCTGTTCCATGGAGCAAAGACTTATATGCAGATGAAGAGGTTTGTCTGGAGTCTTTGCCATTTGATGAATGGAAATTTATTCAGTGGACAGGTGATATTGAAAGCTCTCAAAATCCTATTTGTATAAAAATGGATAAAGAAAAAACAATTGCTGTTAGAATTACGAAAAAAACATTTTTACTTAATATTAATGGAAATGAAAAGATTTTTTTAAATAATAAAGAATATCAACTTCCAATTTGTAAAACTTTTGAAATTAATTCCAATATTATTCTAAAATCAAATTCCAAACAATTTAAATGCTGGCAGGAAAATACTCAGATTTATGATAATCCTTTTGATTTTAAAATTATTTCCAATATGGATATTGCACCAATATTCTATCCAACACCTATATGGCAGACATCTATTATTGTTGAAAGACAGGTTGAAGAACCTGGTGTTTTAAATTCCAGTGCAATTAACATAGGAATCGCTTCACAGGCATATACAAAAACAGCAGCTCAATTAGCAGATAAATATTCCTGTCATATTGTTCATATAGACTCAAATCAGAAAATTTATTCAGAAATTATTCAGCAAGAAGGCTATAATGATGAAAATACATGGTTTTTTACAGTTAACCCATCTGGAAATATCAACTCTCCTTTTATTGAATATAGCGCTATATTAAGCTGGAATCCTCAAACATTTTGTAATAAAGGCAGGTTTATTTTACAAAAAGGTCATGATAAAACAGGTGATATTTTAATTTCAGACATGAAAAATATAATAAATTACCAGATTAAAGGAAATTCATATCAAAACTTTACGATTGTCTGGCAAAATAATGATAGTTTTACCTATAGTTTTGAACAAGGCTGGCATTTAGTATCCTTGCCTCTTGTACCTGAAAATTCTAATATAAACAATTTATTTTCAGATGTTGATTATGCATATGAATATAAAAAAGGAGGATCATATATTTCTGTGCAAAACATTAAGCCAGGTAAAAGCTACTGGTTATATATAAATTCAAAAATTAATTACCAAATCAAAGGTCAATTTTTTTCAAAACATTCTGTTAAATTTACAAAGGGTTGGAATGTATTAGGCGCAATTAATACTGAAACATTTATAACAACTGATCTTGATAATATTTTTGAGTTATACACTTACAAAGATGAAAAATATGAAAAGGTATATAACCTTAAACCAGGCTCTGGTTATTTTATTTATTGCATTAGGGATTGTGAGTTGCTGATTCATGATAAATCAGTAATTGTGTCTTATTAAATTGTTCTTCATTAGCTGGTTTTCAAGGGAGCAAAATAAAAGAGTTGAATTGTTCATAACATATTTATCAATTTTTAAATAATAAGGAAAATATTATGAATAAATTACTTTTTACTATAAAAAGTATTATTATTTTTTACATTATTACTATTTCATTTAATACTTTAGCTAATACAAACTATATTGTATCACCCCAAAATAATTCAAATATTGAAAAAAGTCCCGAATTAATATGGAAAAATTTTGCAATAAATTATAGTGTTGATATTTCTTTAGATAATTTTTCAAGCTGCATATATTCAACTTATGATAATGGCGGATTTGTAATTTCAAAAACAAATTTTAAAATACCTCAATCATTATGGGCATATCTTAAAACTAGAAGTCATCTTTATTTCAGGATTAGATCGATAAACGACCAGGGAGAAATACTTGAAACAAGTGAAATTATAAAATTAAAAGTTTCTATAGCCATTACTGAGTCAGATCAGACAAATCCTGTAGTTAATGATTTTTTTGTTAGCTATGCTGAATCAAAAAAATTAGAACAGATTGAAGAATCTGAACAATATATAAGACAGGAGCTGGTTGTAGAATTAAAACAAGAATATTCAACTTTACCAGAAGCAATATATAGTATTGCATTTCCAATTGAAAAGCAGACAACAGCACTCAATAAAAAATTTCATAGATTACAATTAAATCCTGACATAAAAATGTATCAAGCCATATCAACAATAAAGCAAATGCCAGGCATTAAATTAGTTGAGCCGAATTTTGTATATAAAAAACAAGCTATTATTACAGATTCTGGTCTTGGAAATTATCAATGGGCACCTCAAAAAGTTAAAGCTGATGTTGCATGGAAGAATAATATAACAGGTAAAGGCGTAACTATTGCAGTACTTGAAACAGGAATAAGATCTACTCATATTGAATTTTCCGGAACTAACAAACTTATTTTAGGTCCAGATTTTGGAAGTGATGATACTGATTCTACTGATGAAGATGGGCATGGTACCCATGTTGCTGGTATTGCTGCAGCAAACAATAATGGCTCTGGTTGTGTTGGTATTGCTCCAGATGCTTCAATTTTAGCTATTAAAGTTTTTAATAACTATGGTAGGTGCTCTTCAGTAGATGTTGTTCAGGGAATTCATTATGCAATTGCTTATGGTGCAAGAATTATTAATTTGAGTATTAACTCATCAGGCACATTTGCTGATTTACCAGATCAAACGAATGTAAATGACTTATATATAAATGCTATTAATGATGCAATTCAGGCGGGAATAGCAGTTGTGACATCAGCTGGTAATGATAATACAACTCTAATAAATTATCCAAAAGGAGCAAGCGGTGCAATAATGGTAGCAGCTACACGAGCTGATGATACATTAGCACCATTTAGTAATCATGGGCCATCACTAAGTGTTTCAGCACCTGGCTACAGAATATATGGCCCAAAAGCTTATATTGATGACGAATATACTTTTATGAATGGAACTTCTACAGCCACCGCTGTTGTTTCTGGGGCTGTTGCATTATTACTTCAAAATGATCCATCCTTAACTCCAAAGGAAATAAAAACATTGCTTGAATATAGTGCTGATGATCTTGGTGATGAAGGTCATGATCCTTTTTATGGTGCAGGTCGAATAAATATAGCAAGAGCACTTGATCTTGAACAGGGTGATGATACAAGCCCTGCCTCAATTGTTTCTTTTGAGGCCACTGGAAATAATATTGTTGTACGATTTTCTAAAAATTTGAAAGCAGACAGTTCAGCAAATTCTGTAACTCTTTTAAGTAATTGGGGACAGTCAGGTATGTATGAATTCTTTTATACAGGAAATCCAACTTTTAGTTATTCAAGCGATACTATGTCATTAACAATGACAAATAGCTATGCAATCCTTACTCCAGGGGAATCAGTGGCAATATTTTTAAAAACTAATGTCACTGATGCTAACTCAATTACTGTACTTGGAACTTATCCATATACTTATAAATCCGATAGTAAACCAACATATCAAAGTTTTTCAACTGTTGTAGGATCGTCAGTAAACAATAACGTTGATGAATATGCTCATGTTTATGCAACTGATGATGGACATCTAAAAATTTTATTTAATCAGCCTGTTACTGAATCTTCTGCTGAAAGCTATACAAACTATACTTTGGTTGTAAATCCAATATATTATGGAAGTAGTCAATATGAATTCTTAAAAAGCAAAATTCAAGGTGGCCTTGAGATTAACCTTTCAGATAAATCATTTGATTATAGTCCAACTTCACGAGTACTTACTATTTCAGGATTAAGCTCTGGGGGAAATTTTACTGCTGGCTTAACTTTTGGGCTTGAGCTTGGTGTTGGAATTTTAAATGCAGATCTTTCAAATCCTATTTCATCAAATTTAAAGAAAATATATGGCCAGATATTTGAAGCCTACACTACCACTGCAAGGGTACTTGCAACAGATACAACAATGGATATGTCATATACCAGTGGAGAAATTATTAGAGTTGAATTCTCAAGAGCTATGAATTTAGACGATGTTCAAAATATTTCAAATTATTCCATTACTGTTAATGGAAATTCATTAGATTTATCTCAGCTGTCAATATCTTATGATAGTGCTTACAATAGTGCATACCTGGTAGGAATTGATCTTTATTCATATGATGATTTAACATATACTGTATATGTAAGAAATATGAGAACTAAAGATGGAATAAGCCTTCCAAATCCTTCAATAATTACAGGCACTGTTTTAGATGCAGCTTATCTGCCTAAAATCAGCCATGTAATTGCTGGAACAAATGAAATAAAACTTTATTTCAGTTATTATAGAAAAATAAAACAAAGCGTTGCAGAAGATATAAATAATTACACACTGGAATCAAATATTGGAACTAATGTAGATTTAGCAGGTTTTAAAGCTTATTATGATTGGGATACAAATAGTGTTTCAATAATAAAAGATGATAGAACAGATTTTCTAACAGCAGGGAATTCATACCAAATATCACTTTCAAATATTGTTGCTGGTTTAGGGTATGAACATTCATTATCAACCACCAATAATCCATATACTGGTTATGTAGCTGATCAGAGATTCAATAATATTGTTGTATCACAGGAATATTATAACCAGTCAGTTATTGCTTGTAGTCGCAATCATATTTTAATTTTAAAAAAGGATGGTACAGTATGGTCATTTGGATCTAATCAATATGGACAATTAGGTGCTGAAAATATTATAGATAGGAATATAGCGGGTAAAGTTGATAACCTATCAAATATTATTGCATTAGCTGCTGGTAGTTCCCATTCTTTGGCATTAAAAAATGATGGAAGTGTTTGGGCATGGGGGGATAATTCTTCTGGTCAGTTAGGTGATGGAACCACAATTAATAGAAGTATCCCTGCTCAAGTTGATAACCTATCAAATATTATTGCATTAGCTGCTGGTAGTTCCCATTCTTTGGCATTAAAAAATGATGGAAGCGTTTGGGCATGGGGGCATAATTCTTCTGGTCAGTTAGGTGATGGAACTATAATTCATAAAAGCACACCTGTTCAAGTTAATTATCTTTCGAATATTATTGCATTAGCTGCTAGTAGTTCTCATTCTTTGGCATTAAAAAATGATGGGACTGTTTGGGCATGGGGGGCCAATTATTATGGTCAGTTAGGCGATGGAACTAAAACTAGTAAAAGTAATCCTGTTCAAATAACAAATCTTTCAAATATTATTAGCATTGCTGGTAGTTCTGGTAATTCATTGGCTTTAAAAAAAGATGGAACTGTTTGGGGGTGGGGTCATTTACTTCATTTAGATACAATTAATAACAGCACTACTCCTGTTAAGATTCAAAACCTTGAGAATATAAAACAAATTGCAATTGAATATAATTATTTATCAGCATTAAAAGAAGATAAGTCTGTTTGGTTTTATAAATTTGTATCAGGCGATAAAAACATTCCTTTTCAGCATAATAATTTTTCAAATATTAAAGCTATTACTGGTGGGTTTTCAAGGAATAATAATTTATTTGAGGATTATTATTTGGTAGCTTTAGAAGAGAATGAAAATTTGTGGATAAGTGGGTCATATTCCGATAAAATGTTTTATAATGACCAGGGAAGACCTGATGATGGAATACCACAAAAGGTAAATAATTTGGAAAATATAAAGGAAATATCAAAAGGAGGAAATCATTTTTTATTTTTAAAAAATGATGAGACTGTTTGGGCATGGGGCAATAATTATACTGGACAGCTTGGTGATGGAACAATAGTGAATAAAGCCACACCTGTTCAGGTGCAAAATCTTGAGAATATTAAACAATTAAAAGCTGGTTTAGCATATTCAATAGCATTAAAAAGAGATGGAACTGTTTGGGCATGGGGTTGTAATAATCTTGGTCAGTTAGGCGATGGAACAATAATTGACAAAGACACACCTGTTCAGGTTCAAAATCTTGAAAATATCAAAGATATAAAAGTTCATTACAATCATTCATTTGCATTAAAAGAAAATGGAACTGTTTGGGCATGGGGTTGTAATAGTCATGGTCAGTTAGGTGATGGAACAATAATTGACAAATACACACCTGTTCAGGTTCAAAATCTTGAAAATATCAAAGATATAAAAGTTAATGATAATTATTCATTTGCATTAAAAGAAGACGGGACAGTTTGGGCATGGGGGGTGAATTATTATGGTCGGTTAGGTGATGGCACTAAAATTAATAGAAGCATACCGGTTCAGGTTCAAAATCTTAAAAATATCAAAGATATAAAAGTTAATCATTATTGTTCATTTGGATTAAAAGAAGATGGGACTGTTTGGTCATGGGGGGAGAATTATTATGGTCAATTAGGCGATGGCACTACAACTAATAGAAGCATACCAGTTAAGGTTCGAAATCTTGAAAATATTAAAGATATCAAAATTAATTATTATTATTTATTAGCATTAAAAGAGGATGGTTCTGTTTGGGCATGGGGGGATAATTATTATGGTCAATTAGGCGATGGCACTAGAACTAGTAGAAGCATACCAGTTAAGGTTCGAAATCTTGAAAATATTAAAGATATCAAAATTAATTATTATTATTCATTAGCATTAAAAGAGGATGGTACTGTTTGGGCTTGGGGGAAAAATGATGTTGGTCAATTAGGTGATGGGACAACAATTCACAAAAGCACACCTGTTCAGGTTCATAATCTTGAGAGTTTTAAAGATATCAAAACTGGACCTAATTATTCATTAGCATTAAAAGAAGATGGGACTGTTTGGGCATGGGGGGATAATCGTTATGGACAGTTAGGTAATGGAAATAAAGGTTCCAGCAGCCTAATTCCTGTTCGATGTTATATTGATAGTGAGGTTGAATCAATATCTGTATATGATAATACATCAATTGCATTGAAAAAAGATGGAACAGTTTGGGTATGGGAAAAGCACTTTTCATCATTAAATGAATTTATTCCTATTTTAAATGTTGAATCATTAAAAGAACCTGTTATGAATAATATTTATGATCAGGTTACATTAGAAGATATTGAAACTCATAAAGCTGAAATTGAAATAAATACATTGTCTTATTCGTCATTAGACTTTTCATACACAAATACAGCATTGGTAAGTGATATTGCTTATACATGCGATAATACAATTTGCAGTTTTATTATTTATCCACAAAAAGACCATTCAGGTGATTGTGAAATTATTACTACTGTTACCGATGGCTTTTATACAGATACAAAAAAATTTTCACTAACAGTTATTCCAGTAAATGACCCTCCAACAGCCAAAAATAAAAATATTTCTACATCTGAAAATAATTCAACTGACATAATTTTAGAAGCATCAGACCCTGATAATATAACTTTACAATATACTATTTTAGAACCTCCTGCACATGGAACATATACAATAAAAGACAATATTTGCTCATACACTCCAACAATGTATTATGAGGGCATTGATTATATTACATACCAGGCATCAGATAAATATCTTGATTCTGAACCAGCAAAAATAACAATTACAATTAATCCAATAAACAATGAAATGCTGGTCAATAATATTTATTCAACAACTCATGAGCTTTCAAGTGTGCCTGAAAAAAATTATACTGAGATTGTTATGAGATGGGATTTGCCAGAAGGATATGGTAAATCAGAAATTTCAAAATTTGTTTATGTTTTTACGTCACAGAATAATGGGGATATTCAAACAGCCATTGATATAATGAATTATACTTCGAGTCAGGATCTAGATCCATATCATTTTATGGGTGATACATTTTCAATCATACAAAGAATATCTGATTTTGTTAAAGACAATGAAAGTCAATGCTGGTTTCATGTTGCTGCCATAAAAACTGGATTTCCTCCAATATATGGAAATGTTTTACATTCAGGCCCATATGAGTTAAAAATGATAAATTCCAAACCTCAATTTACTTCATATCCATCATTTATAACAATATTAGAGGATAGTATTACACAGAGAATACAATGGGCTGATAATATATGGATAGGCCCTGAAAGTGAATCTGATCAAAGTATTTCTTTTATGATTACTCCTACAAACAATGAATTATTTTCTATCCAGCCTCAAGTATCAAGTGATGGAATTCTTACTTTTAAACCAGCTCCAAATGCCTATGGAACAGCGACTTTTTTCATCTGTCTATCCGATGGAATTGATAAAAGTGAAAAAAGTCAGCTTTCAATTGATATTAAACCAGTCAATGATTGTCCTGTTTTTGAAAAGGGTGAGGACTCAATAATTAATGAAAATAGTGGAACAATTTCTATTGATAATTGGGCTAAAAACATTAACTCAGGTATTTATGAGCCAGACCAGGTTATCAATTTTATAATTGAAACAGATAATGATTCTCTTTTTGATATAAAGCCTATGATATCATCATATGGAAATTTAACATATAAAACTGCTTTCAAAACAACAGGATCTGCAAACGTTAATGTAAAGCTTGTTGATAATGGTGGTACCGATTTAGGTGGTTGTAATACAAGCCAGTTAAAAGATTTTATTATAAAAGTTAATCCATTATATTATACTCTTACAATTAATACCAATTCAAATGGTGAAATAATCGTAAATAATGAAAAGATATCAGTACCTGCACAAAAACAATACAGGACTGATACTTTTATCAATATTGAAGCTGTACCTTTATTGGACTATATGTTTTCAAACTGGTCAGGTTTTATATTAGCATATTCAAATCCTTTAAAAATAACTGTTAACTCTAATATTTCTATAATTGCTAACTTTAAACCAGTTCCTGTTAATCTAAATATTGATGGTAATGGTGAAATTAAAATAGATAATAATACTACATACAAGCTTCCATTTAGTAAACAATTCAATATAAATACAAAATTAAATATAAGTGCAATTCCAAATGAAAATTTTTTACGATGGACAGGTGATTTAATTGATAACAATAATACAATATTTTTAACATTGGATAGAGATATAAATTTAATTGCTCATTTTCAAGAAGAGGATGACTGGAATTATATAATTCATGCAGAGGCTGAAATAACAGAAGGAATTAATAATAATCAAAATGAAATTAATATTGGTATTGCAAAATATAATTATACAGAAGATGCTTTTCAACAATCTGAAAGATATTCAGGCAGTATTGTATTAAATTCTATAAACATGGAAACATTTAGAACTGATATTCGTCAAAAGGGTAATATAAATTATGAGTGGTACTTATCTATAAATCCTCATGGAAATGTGGGAGATCTTTTATTACCTGCAACTTTAACAATTTCTTGGGAACCTTTAATCAATAATAATGATTTTTTATGTAAAATTATGGGCATTGATAATGAAGTAACATATGTAAAAGATATGAATAATACTAATTTATTTCAGGTTAGTGGCCATAATTCAAATTATTTCTTTAGAATCATATGCTCCAATGAATCATTTAATCTTTATTTAAAAAAAGGGTGGAATTTAATATCTTTGCCCTTAAATCCTGTGAATTCTGTTATCAGCTCAATTTTTTCAGATTTAAATATTGCCTATTCTTATGATGGAGAAGAATATGAAGAAGTAACTATTTTGGAAACAGGTAAGGGATATTGGATATATTCTCCTATAGATAAACATTATCAAATTAAAGGCACACCAGTTAAACATATTAAATATGAAACAGAACCAGGATGGAAATTACATGGAAGTTCAGCTTTAAAATCTATTATTAAAACAATACCTTCTGATTGTATTGAATCTGTATTGAAATATAATGATGGTTCATATGTGCAGGCTGATTTTTTAATTCCTGGATATGGTTATTGGCTAAAAATTAATGAAAATTGTGAAATTGAAAATATAGACTATTCACCATAAGAGTATAAGAAACTATCAGATGATAGCTCTGATTATAATTATATATTTGGATAAGCTATTATTTATAACATTTTAATACAAGGAGATAAATATCGAATGAATTTTAAAAAAAATAACTTGATTTCTTTTATTATATTGATCTTATTAATCGTTCCTGATTATGGACAATGTTTTCCAACAATACCAGCTCGTATTTTTGGAAATATTTTTGTTAATAATATGCAGCTAAGTGAAGCAACAGATACTGGCTATAGTATTATTGTAACAAATTCAAGTGGTGTTTCATACTCACCTGCAGCTGAGGATTTAGATGGATTTTCAGCGGAAAGTTATTTAATTGATATTCCGATTTATGATGCAGATGATCAACCAGGTGGCGCCAATACAGGAGAATCAGCTATTATTCATTTATTCAGAAAAGGAGAAGAAGCTGAAGTTACTTCTCCATCAGGTGGCGTAATAACAGTTGGTTCTCAAGGATCATTTACAATGATAACTATAACAGCAGATGTAAATATTTCCAACTATAAGCAATCAATCAGCGGTGGTAATCAAACAAGTAAAGGAATTAAAATAAAAACAGGAGGGGGCAAACCTTCTGAAAAGTTAATTAAAATAACATATTAATATTATAATTTTATTTGAAAACTTAAAAAAATGGAGGGTAATGTTATGAAGATGAAAATTTTTTTATTTATTTTTTCAATTTTATTAATTTTTACATTTAACTCAAATGCAGAATTTCCAAATCCACCAGTTAATATCAATGGATCTGTTATAGTAGATGGATTTAAAGTTTCGTGGATAACAGATGAAGGTTATATTTTTGAAGTTACAAGAGAAGATGGCAGTTCATTTACTCCTGTTGCCAGTGATGAAGATGGACTAAATAAAAGCAATTTATATTCCATACAGGTACCAACAGGAAATAGTGGTAGTAAAATGGGTGATATTGTTGTCTTGCATGTTTATAAAGATGGAAAAGAACTTGAAATTACTTCTCCTTCAAAAGGAAAATTTAAAATTGAAGGAAGCGGTTCATGTCAGAATATTCATATTATTGTAGGAAAATCTATAATTCCTCAACAATATAGAATTGAAATTTCTGATATAAATGAAATGTATAATGTAAATCTTGACGCTTCAAGGTCTTATTACTATGGTGACACAGATATTTCTTTAAAATGGGAACAAATTTCAGGTACACCTGTAACTTTATCAGATGATACTGCTATTAGTACCAGTTTTGTAGTACCAGGCAAAATACTTGATACTTCAATATTGATTTTTAAACTAACCATAAAAGATATCTTTGGCTCTGAATTCACTGATACATTTTATGTTTCAAAAAGCTATTCAAAAGCTCGTTCAATAACAAGTGGTTTACCATTTACTGAAAATTTTTCTACCAGCACTTTTCAGGATAAAGTACTTACGATGGCGAACTGGTCGATAAATGATGGTGCATTAATTCTTAATACATGGCAAAAACGTTTTGATGCTTTTTCACCTGAGACAACTGTTTCTAAATATATTTCATCAGATATTAGTAAAACATATGTTATTGTTAAAGGAGATATAGACGGTGATGGTGATGAAGATATAATTGCAGGCAATAGACAGGAACCAAATATTTTATATTTAAACAATGGAACTGCTGATCCTTTTAAAAATGTTACTGGAAAAGTAATCACTAATGATTCACTTTATACTCTATCAATGGATTTGGGAGATGTTGATGGCGATGGAGATATAGATTTAGTAACAGGTGAAGGATATAACTCAAATCAATTATATTTAAATAATGGAACAGCAGATCCTTTTAATAATTTATTAAAGGGAATTGATATTTCTACAGAAAACAAATTAACATGCTCTATTGTCTTAAAAGATATAGATGGCGATGGCGATCTTGATGTTATAGAAGGAAATGCTAATGATAAAAACAGGTTATTTTTAAATAATGGTTCAAGTAATCCCTTTGAAGATGTTACTGGTAAAGATATTACTGAAGATATTCATTTAACATTTTCAATATCAATTGCAGATGTTGATAATGATAATGATTTGGATATTATTGCTGGGAATTCAAATCAGATAAACAGATTATATTTAAATAATGGCACATCTGATCCATTTAATGGTGTATCGGGAGAAGATATTTCGTTAGATATCAATGATACTAACGATATTAAATCAGGAGATATGAACTCTGATGGCTTTATCGATATTGTAGCTGGTAATTACAATCAACCGAATCGACTATATTTAAATAATGGCACTTCACATCCATATAGTGGAGTTGAGGGAATAAATATAACAGAAGATATACAAAATACATTATCTATTGCTCTTGAAGATATTGATTTTGATGGTGATCTGGATTTTGTTGCAGGTAATGAGGGTATAAATAGATTATACTTGAATAATGGTACAAGCACTCCTTTTTTAGATGCAAGTAAGATTGATTTTTCTAATGATAATCATGCAACATACTCTCTCGTATTAGCAGATTTTGATAAAGATGGCGATCTTGATCTTGTTGCTGGAAACGAATCAAGTGTAAATAAGTTATATATTAATAATAGTAGTTCCATTGGAGGAATTGAAATTTCAAATGATTCAGATAGCAGCAAAGCAATTGCTTTTGGTGACTTTAATAATGATGGATTTCCTGATTTAGTTGTTGCAAATAATGGCTTAAATCGTATTTATATAAATAATGGAACATCAACTCCATTTAAAGGAGTTGATGCAATAAATCTGACTTCTGACATACATATGAGTTTTGCAGTTGCAACTGGTGATGTTGATAATGATGGAGATATTGATATTGTTATAGGGAATTATGGTGAGAAAAATCGACTTTATCAAAATACAGGCACTGAAATCCCATTTACTCAAGACACATCTTCGGATATTGGTTCTGCAACTGAAGAAACTCTGGCTGTAATTTTGAGTGATATGAATAATGATGGCTATCTTGACTTAATTATAGGAAATGATGGAATAAATAGACTATACATTAACAATGGCACAATTCATCCATTTTTTGGGGTAAGTGGAAAAGCTATTACATATGATGATTATTATACAACATCTATTGCAGTTGGTGATCTTAATAATGATGGTCATCCTGATTTTATCGCTGGTAATTGTGGTTACTGGTCAGAAAATTTATTATATTTAAATAATGGAACATCTGACCCATTTAAAGATATTGATGAAGGAATATTTATTTCAGAAGATCTTGATGAAACTTATGCAATTGGCATGGCAGACTTTAATGGTGATGGTAATATTGATGTAATAACAGGGAATTTAAAAACACAAAATAAGTTATATTTAAATAATGGAACTTCACTTCCATTTGATGGAGTTGAAGGTATATATATTGGAACTTTACAACTTAGTACTGAATCTTTATCTATTGGAGATATTGATAATGATGGAGATATTGATTTTGTAACAGGTAACTGGAAAGAAAAAAATCAATTATACCTGAATAATGGCACTTCTAACCCATTTTTAAATGTATCTGGTATTGAAATTAATTCAGAATCACATCAAACCAAAGTAGTTGGACTATATGACATAGATTCTGATGGTGATCTTGATTTAATTGAAGCAAATGATAATCAAACAAATTTATACTTTTTAAATAATGGCAATGCCAGCTCATTTATTAACTCAGGTGATGGCAGCGAAATACCTTCCGGGGTTAGATATCTATCACAAGGTTATGCAAGCTCTTTACAAATTGACAATATTGACTCAGGAAATATACCATCTGTAACATTAACATCAAATCAAAGTCTGAATCCAAATACATGGATTAATTACTATTTGAGCAATAATGGCGGTGATAATTTTTTTAGGGTATATCCTGGGAAAGTATTTGTATTTCCAACAACAGGTGATGATTTACGCTGGAAAGCTGAACTTAACTCCCTTTCTCCTTTATATTCACCGCGTGTAAATGAAATACAAATTACAAGGGACTGTATAATAATTTCTGAAATTCCTAACCAAAAAATACCTAAAAGCACAATAAGTGAACCAATTGCATTTACTCTTACAGATTATATTGGTGTTCCTGAAATAATAACAAGCTCCTCCAATACAATGCTAATACCAGATGATAATATTAATGTTCAATGCAATTTAGGTAACTGTTCACTTACTGTTTCACCTTACCCCGGAATTTCTGGCAATACATTTATTACAGTATCTGCAAGTGATGGCTGCCGAACAGTTAAATCAATTTTTTCTATAGAAGTTTATAATTCAAGCCCTGTTACAGAGCCAATAGAAGTAATTATAAAAGATAATAAACCCCATGAAATAAATATCACATGTAATGATAATGATGGGGATGAATTAAACTATGTATTAAATACTCCACCACAACATGGTTCAGTTTCAGGAACTCCACCCCTTATAACATATACACCTCACTTTGTTTCATTTGAAGGCATTGATACTTTTTCGTATAAAGTATCAGATGGTTCTGATTATAATATCTTAGTTATAACAGCCAGAATAAATTGTATTGAAATTATTTGTCAGCCATCTAGCCTTACTCTTGATGAAGATACATTCAAAGAGGGGCTTTTGACATGTAGTGGAACTCAGTCTTTACATTATTTTATTGTTAATAATCCAGAAAAAGGGAGTTCTTCAATTATTAATGAGTCTGAAGGCAGATTTAAATACATTGCAGACTCTGATAAATTTGGTGACGACACTTTTACGTTTTATGCAACAAATAACACTGTTAATTCAAAGGTTGTTCCAGTAACTGTTACAATTTTACCAGTCAATGATGCACCATATTTTACAAAAGGTCCTGATATTGAAGTTTCTTCACATGAACAAATTAAAACATTTAATAACTGGGCAAGCCAAATAAATCCTGGAAACGAATATGAAAACAATCAAATTTTAGAATTTCATGTTAGCGTTGACAATGATCTTCTTTTTAAAGAGCTTCCTGTAATATCTTCAAATGGAACATTAACTTTTACTCCTGCATTAAATGCTGAAGGTACAGTAAATGTAAATGTTTTTATAAAGGACAATGGAGGCGTTGATAGTGGAGGCATTGATCAAAGCATTACTCAAAGCTTTAAAATAAAATTTTCAAAAGTTTTTAATTATCTTCATTTAAATAGCCCATGGCAGGGAGAAGCTCTGGTAAATGGATTACAATATTATAACGTTAGTTATTCCCAAAGGGTTTTACCTCAATGGGATGCAAGATTTGATATTAACTCAGATGTAAGTATAGAAGTTGTTCCAGATGAAGGGTGGAAATTTGTCAGCTGGGCAGGCGACATTTCAGGTACAATAAATCCAATGATAATAAAAATGGACTCTAATAAAAGTATCTCAGCAAAATTTGTTCAGGTTTTTACTTTAGATATTACAAAATCAGGAGAAGGCCAGGTTAAAATAAATGGAATTGTTCATGATCTGCCCTTTAGTTGTGATTATGAAAAAGATGCAATTATCATGATTGAATCTATTCCTAAAAAACCTGATTGGATTTTTGGAAGTTGGTCAGGTGATGTAAATAATACAAATAGTAATTTTGTTATTAAAATGGATACAAATAAAAATATTACTGCTAGCTTTGATTATTTATTAAACCTGTCAATTAATGGTTGTGGCAAGATTAAAATAAATGAAGATACTTATGAATTACCAGCTCAAAAAACAATAGTCAGGGGGACTAATGTAACAATAGAAGCTATGCCTGCTGAACAATTCTCAGACTGGTCAGGTGATATTCAATCTACAACAAATCCCTTATCTTTTAATATGCTTACAGATAAACAAATAACTTTAAATTTATTGTCAAATGACATAGTTCTGAAAAAGGGCTGGAATCTTATTTCATTACCTGCGAATGCAAATGATATGAGCTTAAAGGCACTTTTTCCTGATGCTGAAGTTGCATATGAATTTATAGCTGGATCCTATATTTTGACTGATATTTTAAAGACTCAAAAGGGTTATTTTGTAAAAATGCCATTTGATAAAACCTATAATATACAAGGTATTTTTGTAATAGAATATACAAAGACTTTATCCCCAGGCTGGTACTTAATAGGAGCTACATCAGATTCTACAACCATACAAACTATTCCAGAAAATTCAATAGAGGCTATTTATAAATATTCGATGGGGGCATATTATGAGGTAGAGAGCTTAGAACCTGGCATTGGATATTGGATAAAAGTCAAAAATGAATGCGTTATTAATTTAGGTAATTAATTAAAGGAGGGAGTTTTAAATGAAAAAATATTATATTTATTCTATGTTTGTGATTAGTTGTTTTATTAATATTAACTTTTCAAATGCTTTTGAATCTTTTACTGATTTTCCCAAAAATGAAGCTGCTTATGATATACAAGCTGCAAAATCACCGTTAGGAAATAATTATGTAAAGATTAAAGCTTACTTTGGCAAAATAGTTGATGAACATTTATACGTGGCTTTATATAAAGAATATGACAGATATTTAAATTTTATTGGTTTTAAACAAACTCAATACCAGGGAATACCTGAATTTCATATTCAAACATATTCTACAAACTATTATGATGTTTGCATATTATTACTGGATAAAGAAGGAAAAATTCTTGCTCGCTCGGTAATCGAAAGAGTTTCTCCTTCTGAATTTTTTAAAAAAGAGAAAAAAATACAAGAATATATACCTGAATCTGTTCGTAAAAGAAGAGCTCGATCAACAGGACTTGAATTATCTCTTGAAATAGATAGCTATAAATTTCCAATAATTGATTTAACAACAGAAGTAAAACAAAATGGCGTTTCTTTTGATGGAGACGATCTTCCTTATCTTGAAATTTCAAATTTTGAAGTTACTGAAGATAGCCGACATCAAGTTTTACGAGAACTTGTTCCTCCACAACCTACTGGTTATACTAAAATAGCTGATATAGTGTTTGTACATGACGATTCAGGTAGTTTGTCTGATGAAGCAGCACAGGTGTCCGCAAATATTCAAACCTTTGTTGATCAACTTAATGACTCTGGGATTGATTATAGAGTTGGTTTAGTTCCATATGGAGGTTCTGGCACTAGTTTTGCTTTTAGTCAGCCAGATGGAATAATTTTACATAATGGCTTTTTACACAATCAGGGAAGCAAGCTTATATCTGATATCGGAGATATGAAATTTTATGGAGGGACTGAACAGGCTTTTTGCGCTATAAAAAAAGCAATTCAAAATATTTTATGGAGACCATCTGCTCAAAAAGTTATTATTTTAGTAACTGATGAAGATAATGATCTAACTGCAACAGGATGGCCATGTATAGTTGATCAAAACGACCTTATTGATTTATTAAAAGATACAAATACTATAGTTTATACTTTACATAGCACAGGGGATTACAATTCAAACAATGACTTTTTACCACTTTCCCAGGAAACAAATGGCAAAAGTTATCTTATTACAGAAAATTTTACTCCCATTTTAAATGAAATCGGTGCAGATATTGCGGCCAAATATTTATTACAGTATCAAACTGATAATACAGAAGTAGATACTTCAAAAATTGTTACGTTAACAGCAACATATGGTACAAATTCAGCAAGTGCAACAGAAACATATATTCCATCACCATTAACAATTATAAGAACTCCTGAGACAATAGCATTATCCAATTCTGGACAGCGAAAAGAGTCAGAATTGACAATTGTTGCAAAAATAACACAATATAATACAAGTTTTAATGCTTTGTTATTTTTTAAAAATTCAACTTCATCTTATCTGTCAATTACTATGAATCCAATTGGAAACGATCTTTATTCAGCTAATATTCCATATAATTATGTTATACCAAAATATATACATTACTATATATCTGTAAATAATGGAACTATAACAACTACATTACCTTCGACTGACCCTTCAGATAAGCCTTTTATTATTCCTGTTCTGCCAAATATGCCTCCTATTATAGAACATACTGAAGTAACCAGTGCTTATGAGGATCAGGATATTGAAATTTCTGCATTAGTTGAGGATGTAACAGATAGTATTTCAAAAGTAGAATTGTATTATAGAAAACAGGGGGAATCTGTATACAGCGTAAATTCAATAAATCCTGGTAATACTAAATATTTATTAGAATCTATAATCCCAGCTTCAAAAGTTACCAAAAATGGTCTTGAATATTATTTGTATGCTGAAGATAATTATGGGGTTTCAACTTATAAGGGAACACCTGATAATCCAATTCAAATAACTGTTTCAGGACAAATTGTTGTTTCAGGCTATAAAGATATTGGAAATATAAGAATATTTGCAGCTTCAATTACACAGCAAAACACTGATTTATGGATAGCAAGTGGAGATGTTGTAATTGGAACTGTAGCAGGTAATAACAAACTATTGCACACAAAGACTTCTTTAAATTTACATTATGATTCTATGACTGTTGATTGTATCAGTGAAAATGATCTTTATGCTCTTGATATTAAACGAACATCTGATCATACACCTGAAAATATTCATATTTATTATGGAAATTTTGTGATTGATTGTGATGCAAATACTCCTTTTTTAACGTATTCAGGTGGAGAATCTCGTTTAAAATTAATTCAAAATATTTTATTTCTTTTTCCTGTAAATGGAGGAGGAAATACAATAACTATTAATGATGATAATATCATATTAAATAATATCTATACTGTTATAGAAGATGGAATTAATGCCACAATAGAAATTGGAAACATAACATTATCTCAAATTGGCAATACTACAGATGTTGTAACTGTAAGTGGTGGTGCTTTAAATAATAGTTATAAATTAAAGGGTTCAAAATGGACATTATCTAACCTTGAATTTATAATAGATATTTCTAATGAAAATTTTTCTGGTAAAGGTGATTTTCAAATACCACAAGTAATTGAAGATAGTCGTGGAGGCATTGAGACAAACTTTTCTTTTATTAATGATCCTCTTTCTCTTGAAAAAATAAGCGGACAAATGGCATATCCTCGATCCTGGAGGCAGTTACTTTATATTCCACCCAACAATCCAATTAGAGTGTTTATTACAGATCCAATCAAAAGTATATTTTCAGTGGATAAAATTTCTAGTGGAAATAGACAAAAGCTTACAGGAAATTGTGAGATGAAGATTGTTGATGCATTGAATATTATTGAAAATGTTGAAACAATTAATAGAGTTGCGCCAATATTTGGAGAAAATTATATTACAATAGATAAAAGCAACAGTATTGAATTATCTGGATCATTCAAATTTATGGGCTATTTTGATATTGATGCAGGAAAGATTAAAATTAAAAGAAAAGGAACACTAGAGGGAGATATTCTGATTCCAAATATTGCATATCAATCATCAGATAATTCAATTGGAAGGGCAAATGGAAACTTGAGCGGCCATGTAAAAATGAAAGTCAATGCACCAACTGGAGAATTTATGATGACTGGAAAAAATAGTCTTACATTGACATTTCCTGCAGATAATGGGTGGGTAGCAGAAGGCTATGAATTTGAAGATAGGTTTGATACAAAAATTAGATGTAATTCACAGGGGATTCAAAGTGCTGAGTTTATTGCTCAATGCTGGCATAGATTTACATCTCTATGGTTAAGGGTTGATTTTAGTAATCCATCTCAGCCAGTTTTAAAAATACAAAATTTCTTGGAATTTATATTTTCACATGTAAGAAAAAAAGGACGTTCTGCAAGATCGCTTCAGCAGGAAACCTTTAGTTTAAACCAGGAAGTTGATGAACTTGTTGTTAAAATATTTAGTGAAAATAATTCTGCGGATTTTAGCATAACACTACCTGATAGTACAGTTTTATATGAAACTGCTATGAACCCGCCAGTATATCAAGATGGTTATGGTTATTATTTTTTCGATATTCCTGATGTTCATACTTCATACTATGCTATACAAAATCCACCACAAGGTGACTATATTGTTGAGGTTAAAAATGCACCTGATTTAGGTGATTATAGGACAGCATTATTTGGACCTAATGCTGAACCAGAAATTTCGGTTCAAACTCCTTCAAGTAATATAACATGGGATCAGGTTTCAGATATAAATATCACATGGACTGATGAAGATGTTGATGATAATGCAATTATCAGCCTGTTTTATGATGATGACAATGAAGATAATAATGGCGTTCTTATTGCTGATAATATAGAAGAGGACTATACAACTGATAGTTATTCATGGACCGTTGGAAATGATATTCAAACTGGATCATATTATATTTATGCCAGAATTGATGATTCTGTAAATGGTCCGATTTTTTCATATAGTACTGGTAAGATTTTTATAGTCAATCCTCTGGCCCCTGCCACCCCATCATCTGTTACTGCTATTGGAGGCGATGGAGCAATGAATGTTCAATGGGATGCAAATCCTGAATCTGATTTAAGCGGCTATAGAGTTTATCTTAGTGATACTCCTGGAAGTGATACATATAAATACAATTTTGGTGTTGGCATTTCAACATCTTATGATATCGAAGGTTTGACAAATGGAACTACTTATGAAGTTGCAGTTAGTTCTATAAATTACAGCGGACTTGAAAGCCAGTTAAGCAATGCGATATCTGCATTAGTAACAGGTACAAATGATCAGGGAAGTCCTGATCTTACAGTAGATGTTGATAATTCAGGAATTACATCTACAACTGGTAAGCTTGAAGGGGTTTTAACAATCAAGGCTAGGATAATGAATCTTGCACCTCATGAATCTTATTCAGGGAGAGTTTCATGCTATTATGGAAAAATATCAGAATCAAATAAAATTGATTCAACGCTGATTGGAAGTATTAATGCATACTCCGAAGTAAATTATTATCAAGATGTTTATTTTCAAATTGATTCAGATTCAGTTTCTGACATTAATGATTTGAAAAATATTTATATAGATATTGATGATGTTGTATTAACAGAGCTTGATACTGATAATAATACTGGTATTATTTTAAATAGTCTTCCTTTTGATCATACAATTACATTAAGACAGGGATTAAACCTTATAAGTTTTCCTAATCTTCCATCTGATTCAAGTATAAATACTATATTAAATCCAATTTTAGATAAAGTTATAAGTGTTTTAGTGTTTAATAACAGCAGCTGGTCTTTTTTTGATCCATTAAATATTACAGAAGAATCATTGGCAACAATGGAACCAGGAAAAGGGTACTATATCAAAATGAGAGAAGCTGCAAATTTAACAATATCTGGAACTCTTTCTCATAGATCATTATTTTTAGACAGCGGTTGGAATCTGGTTGGATTTAACTCAATTGTTGAAAATAATATTACTGATGTATTGACCAGTATTGATGGGAAATACTTAAGAATATGGGCTTTTATAGATGGTTCATGGAAAGTATATGATCCAAATTATCCTGATTATAGCAGTTTAAAGGTGTTTAAACCAGGTTATGGATACTTTATAGCTATATCAGATTCATGTACATGGACAATACCATAGGTGAATTCCGGAAATAAATATACCAAAATATGAGATTCAAGATTTTTCTATATTGGAAGTGTAGAGACGCAGCATGCTACGTCTCTAATATCTTTCAGTTTTAGACATTCTAATTTTTCGAGCATTCCTAACTCACCACAAAATGCATTAGAATTAGAAATATGTAAATAAAATTTGTTAGATTTATAATTAAAAATTATTTTAGAAAGGAATTTATTAATGAAACAAGGTCTTAATTTATTAGCAATTATTTTTGTTATTATTTTTATTCAAATTACAGATTCTAAGGGAGAGATTTCAAGTACAATAAATTTTCAAGGATATTTGACAGATATTGATGGAAATGCTGTAAATGATGATTCTTATACAATAACTTTTAGTATATGGGATGGTCTGCAAGAAATATCCGCAAATAAATTATGGGAAGAACAACAATCAATAAATGTTGAACGTGGTTTATATAATGCTAATATCGGTGCTGTAAATGAATTTCCATATACATTATCATTTGCTCAACCATATTATCTTGGAATAAGAGTTAATAATGGCTCATATATGACAATAAATAATAACTTTCTTCCTATGACAAGCAATGCATCTGCTTTTCGATCAAAAACATCAGGCGGAAGATTAATAAAAATGATAGAAGAAAACTATAGTATTACTGATAATGACGACATATTGATAGTTAAGGGGATTACTACAATAGAATTACCTGCTGCTAACGAAGTTATTGGTAGAATATATACAATTAAAAATATTGATACTGACGAAATTACAGTTACTAGCAGAGGTGAAAAAATAAATAATAATGAAGGTCTTGTTTCATTAAAAAATCAATATGATGAAGTTAACCTTATTAGTAATGGTAATGAGTGGTTTATTATTGGATTTTCTGCTTCTGCAAATATGGAAGCTCTAACAGTAGAAGGTTCGTCATCTCTTAATTCTGTAAATGCAGATTCAATTACTATAAGCACTTATTCTAATCTTAATAAAACAGATATAAAAGGAGATTTATATGTAAATGGTTTAGCTTCTTTTTCAAGTTCATTAACTGTTAATGATTATTTATCAGTCAGTGCACCTTCATATTTAAAGAGCTTAACAGTAAATGAGGCTTCAATGTTAAGTAATACTTTTATAATGGGTAATTTAAATGTTGAGAAAAATACAATATTATCAAATTTAGATGTATCAGGCAATGCAACGTTTACAGGTACAATGACAATTAATGATAATTTACTGGTAAATTCCCCAACTTTATTAAGTGCAGTAACTTTAGATTCAATGACAGTAAATAATGAATCTGTATTAAGTAACACAACAATAAATGGTACTTTAAATGTTACAAATCCAGCAGTATTTAATGCTATAACAGTAACTGGATATTCTTTAAACAATTCGCTTACATCAAATTCAATAGCTGTAAACAATATATCCTCTTTAAGCAAAACAACTATTAATGGAACTTTAACAGTTAATGAGCCTTCCACGTTTAGTAATACAATTATTAAAGGTGATTTAACTGTTGAAAATAATACTATTTTATCAAGCTTAAATGTTTCTAATGGTGCTGTTATTACAGGTAGTTTAACACTTAATAATAGTTTATTAGTAAATGAAGCTTCATCTTTAAGTTCAGTATCTTTAGATTCAATGACAGTAAATAATGAATCTGTATTAAGTAATACAACAATAAATGGTACTTTAAATGTTGCTAATCCAGCAGTATTCAATACAATAACAGTAAATGGATATTCTTTAAACAATTCGCTTACATCAAATTCAATAGCTGTAAACAATATATCCACTTTAAGCAAAACAACTATTAATGGAGCTTTAACAGTTAATGAGCCTTCTGCGTTTAGTAATACAATTATTAAAGGTGATTTAACTGTTGAAAATAATACTATTTTATCAAGCTTAAATGTTTCTAATGGTGCTGTTATTACAGGTAGTTTAACACTTAATAATAGTTTATTAGTAAATGAAGCTTCATCTTTAAGTTCAGTATCTTTAGATTCAATGACAGTAAATAATGAATCTGTATTAAGTAATACAACAATAAATGGTACTTTAAATGTTGCTAATCCAGCAGTATTCAATACAATAACAGTAAATGGATATTCTTTAAACAATTCGCTTACATCAAATTCAATAGCTGTAAACAATATATCCACTTTAAGCAAAACAACTATTAATGGAATTTTAACAGTTAATGAGCCTTCCACGTTTAGTAATACAATTATTAAAGGTGATTTAACTGTTGAAAATAATAGTATTTTATCAAGCTTAAATGTTTCTAATGGTGCTGTTATTACAGGTAGTTTAACACTTAATAATAGTTTATTAGTAAATGCATCTTCAACTTTAAGCTCAGTTACTTTGGATTCAATGTCAGTAAATAATGTATCAACTTTAAGTAATACGATAATAAATGGTACTTTAACTGTTTCTAATGCAGCAATTATTACAGGTAGTTTAACTCTTAATGATTCTGCAAATCTAAGTAATACTACAATAAATGGAATATTAAATGTTAGTGATAATTCCTATTTCAATAATACTAATATTGATGGTATATTGAAAGTATCAGAAGCACTCAATATAACAGGTAGTTTAATGCTTGTAGATGAAAATATAATAATATCAAATACAACACTTACAAGTACAGCATTAAATAATATTACAATAACAATTCCTGATCAATCAGGAGTACTTGTTGTTACAAGTGATGGTAATATTAATCTTACAACCTCCCAATTAGCAGATGCTTCAATTACAATAACAAAGCTAAGTAATGATATAATAAATTCAATCAAAATAATAGATAATTCAATAGAAAGTGCAGATATAGCTGATGGTACAATCAATACCATTGATATCAGTGATAATGCTATTAATTATTCCAAAATTACAAGCGGAGCAATTGATCCCTCGAAGCTTGCAGGTTCAAGCCTATCTCTAACAAATGGTACTGATGGTCAGGCATTACTTTCAAATGGAGATGGTTCGTTTAGCTGGGGAACTGGAGGTACAGATTTTACTCAAAATATTGTTATTGCAGGAAGTGACTCTCAAGCATTTACTTTAACACGTCCAGCTAATGCTTCTCAATCTGGAACAGATTTTTCTTTAAAAGGCCAGGATGCATCTGGTACAAATCAAGATGGCGGTAATATAAATTTAATTCCAGGTACACCAACTGGTACAGGAAATGAAGGTGAAATTATTATAAATAAAACCAGTTCAAATAATATTTTACAGGCATCAAATATCGAAATAAGTGGTTCTGAAATTCCAATTTTTCAAATTAAAAGAGATGGAATTTTCAACCCAGAAATGATTTTTAGTGATTCAAATGCAATAACAAAAATATATATTTCTGCCAGTGGAAGCTCCTATTACTCAGCAGGCAATTTTGGCCTTGGTATTAACAACCCGCAATATCCCTTACATATGGGCTCAGGTGCTTTTTGCTCAGCTGCAGGTGTATGGACAAGCGCTTCTGATTTAAATTATAAAAAAAAAGTACAAAATATTAATCAATCAGGTTTGGAAATTATTAAACAACTTAGACCTGTAACATATATTCATAAAAATGATCATAACGAAAAAAAACAGCTTGGTTTAATTGCTCAGGAAGTAATTAAAGTTCTTCCTGAAGTAGTGAATGGAACAGAAGGAAATTATGGAATTGCATATGGTCATATTATCCCTATATTAATAAAAGCAATACAAGAACAACAAGATACAATAGATAAATTAATGGGTAATTAGAAAATTTGGTGTACCTAATGGATATTACTACTTAGGAATGATCGAAAATAACATGCTCATTTTTTTTGATCGTAATATAATAAAAATAAGGTCGCGTAGAGACGTAACATACTACGTCTCTACAGTACAATACCCCCAATACGAATATTTTTGATTTGAAATGGGGAACTTATTTTTAAATTCCAGCATTCCTTACTTTTATTTTATAGATGATGATCTATCTGTACTTTGTTTGCTATGGAATGCCTTTACCGCCGGTAATAATTTGACCCATAGGATCATTGTTCAATTACTAACCTAATTAGAGACGATGATTATCTCGATATTATAGAAGGAAATGCTAATGATAAAAATAGATATTGACTTTGATGGTGATCTGGATTTTGTCGCAGTTAATGAAGGTATAAATATATTGATTATACCTGACCTGGCACCGGAGGAACAAGAGCTTATTATTATAGTGACAAAGGTGTTAATGGAAATGATGGAAATGGTGGGAATCCTTGGTGGAAAAGGAGAAATATTAAATTGTACAATAGTATCAAATACACCCAATGGAATAGAAAAATTTAATTGTAATACAATAAATTCTATTATTTATTTTAATACATCAGCTCAGATTGAAGGTATGATTACTATTACGTATAGCAATATTGAAGGAAGCTATACTGGTGACAATATTATAGATTCCGATCCTCTTTTTGTAGATATTTCAAAGGATGATTTTCACATGTTAAATAACTCTCCCTGTATTAATGCTGGCAGTAATATCACACTCAATGATTCAAACACTGATAAAGATGGCAATTTTCGTTTAAGTAATTTTGATATTGGTGCTTATGAGAATATTTCTGTTCAAAGCAATTATTATAAGAGTGATAATTTTCAGCACATTGCAGCAGGTTATTTTCATAGTCTTGCTTTAAAAGAAGATGGTACACTATGCTCATGGGGATATAATGGTAATGGAGAGCTTGGAAATGGGAACGATTTGGAACAACAATCTCCTGTTAAGGTGAAAAATCTCAATAATATTATAAATATGGTTGCAGGTCATCATCATAACCTTGCTTTAAAAAATGATGGCACTTCAAGGATGGCATTTATTAGGTGCCTTAAATAATAAAACAATACCAGAAACCATACCATCAAATTCTATTGAAGTTATATATCAGTACTTAAATGGAAGTTACACGCAGGTAAATGAATTTTGTAAGGGAAAAGGGTATTGGGTGAAAATAATAAAAAATGCTGATTTTATAATTAATGGCAATTAAAAGATATTATAAATAAGTTTACTGCTGTAACTAACTTATACGTTACCGCCGCTTAATATTTGACCCGGATAAGTCTATAAGTGTATGCATAATATTAATTTCTATAAACACAATAATTTACAGCAGCTTGCAATAATTTTATAAAAAATTGTAAGAAATTTAATTCTTTATTATCTATAGGGGTAAAAATCTTAAATTATTTATAAGGAAAATCAAAATGCTTAATGCTCCTAACAATTTTACATTAAACACCGATTTTCAAAGGTGCCCAAAACGTCATAATTTTATATAGATAATTTTAATTCATCATTTTTATCAATCCCATCAAATATCAACATAAACGATTTATAAATATTAATAATAAAATTAATTATAAAATAATTTAGGTGTATTGTTTGGCGAATAAAATTATTGACTGACGATTATTATTAATTATGATATAATTTTATTCATTTCATTATTTTTAAATAGGAAATCACCATTTTTATGAGATATAACATACATCATTTTTTGGAGTTTAATGAAGGAACAAATAAAATCACAGAATACTAATCGTCAAAATCATACCCTATATAATAATAATTTTGATATTATCAATTATTTCGTCAATACAACTTCATCAAGGCAAAAACAGTTCGAAGCTGTAAGGGCTTTGGTAATAGATAAATTATTTTGGGAAACTAATTTTTAGCCCTGAAAGGGCGTTTTATACCAGCCAAGGGCAACGCCCTGTGTAGAAAACATATAAATGATTGGAGCCCTGAAAGAGCGAAACATAATTTTACAATAAATGATATTTGAATTTTTTATGTTACGCCCTTTCAGGGCTTAATATCTATTTAATATTTAACCCAGGGCGTTGACCTCAACGCTGATGAGTCCCAAATCTTTAGATTTGGGACTCAAGAAATTTCAACAAAAACAAGTATTTGTTTATATATTAATTTTTATTATACACGCCCAAATCTAAAGATTTGGGACTCCAGTCTTTATTCAACAACATTGGGCGTTGCCCTCAATGCTGATGAATTAAGAATTGGAGTCCCAAAATCTTTAGATTTGGGCGTCAAAACATTACAACAAAAACAAGTATTTGTTTATATGTTAATTTGTATTATACAATCCCAAATCTAAAGATTTGGGACTCCAGTCTTAATTCAACAAACATTGGGCGTTGCCTTGGCGTTGACCTGGGATGGTATGTAACGCCCTTTAAGGGCTAAGAATTAGCTTCCTCAAGATTAGTTATAATTTAAAATATTTTCAATAAATTAAAAAAATACAATACTTTTAGACCTATTCGAATTATAATAATGTTTTTATCCTTTTAATAACATTTTCTGGACTATTTTCTAAGACTAACTGATTATTTTTTTTATAACTATCAAATATTTTTTCGATATCCCAATCAAGCAAAATTACTGTTTTACCGCTTTTCAAGGCTATTGATATTTCAGATATTGTTCCTGCACTACCAAAGCACGCAACTACTATTTGGCTTGACAATACATTGATACAATTACGAGCAATACCCATACCAGTAAAAATTGGAATATCAATATGTTTAG